>Ga0209208_10001463_pt1 | contig 33381 bp, 16 predicted proteins | sample S1TSphfallax_3_FD_187694 | JGI IMG/M metagenome (GOLD analysis project Ga0209208, IMG submission 187694) | Host-associated microbial communities from peat moss isolated from Minnesota, USA - S1T2_Fd - Sphagnum fallax MG (SPAdes) (version 2) | ecosystem: Host-associated > Plants > Peat moss >...
CTAACTCACATCGCAACTTGCGATACGTCCAACACCGGAAACTTTTGTAAAAATTTGTGATGAGGTTTGCGATACATATTCAAACCCAAAATGCGATGCATCGATTATCGCAAGATTGTGATGTCTTGTAAGTCTCAAAGTGTTTTGCGATAGTTTGTGTATTTTAAAATTTGTGATTCTGTGAGTATGATTAAGGGTTGCGAAATGTGGATTATCGCTAGCGTGCACGGAGACTGAGAGGGTTGCAAAGTTTTGGTTGGGGTGTATGTCGCAAAAGTATTGCGATGATTTAAGGTACATTATATATTAGCAATGGTTGGTGAACCACAAGGTGCGATGCGTGTTACATCGCAAATATGGAAGGTTGTTTTTGCTTCGCAAACCCTTCCGGTTTTTTGTTTTTCCCTTCGCAAAAAGGCACAATATGTAGTAGTGATAGTTGGAGTTCTTTGTCAACACTCAACTTGTTTTCCAAGCACCTAACATCATTACATTAATAATTTCCATTTCTTAAACATCACATAGAATCCTTGTCTTGCCACTTTAATGTTTAAACTTAAAACCATCAATCCTTTTTTCAATAATTGATTCCTTGGTTCAATGGTACATTCCTTTTTTCAACACATGGAGTTTTTGGTTAGCATTTTACCTAATGTCCAAACACCTAATGTCATTATATTAGTAGTCCCCATTTCTTAGGCAAGATTCACTTTGCTTGGACCATAGGTGTTCCAAGCACCCAAAGTGTCAATTGCTTAGCACCATGACTTTTTTACAATTACCTAATGTCATTAACTAATAGCGAATCATTTATTTCCAAGTAATTATGTGTTGCCAAAAACATCATCAACACCTAGATTTTTACATTTGATACTATGGGTTGTTTCTAAGGAATGATCAACATGTCATTGTGAGCCATATTGACACAACCATGTGCGGTAGTCTCAATTTTTAAGAATTACATCAGGGATATTCAAGTGTGGTAAGGCTATTAGGAGTTTTTAACAGCTTCATGTTAAAATAAAGAATGATAAGTGCGCATGGTTGCATGGGGGGTTGTTTTTTTTCAAAATTTGATATTAGATAAATGAGGTGTAGGGTTAATTATTTCTTCAACAAAAGTTGGTAATCATAACTTTAGAACCTCAATTGAATGATTAGGGGTGAAAAATCTCTAGAAGGTTGGGGTTAGAAATAAACCCCAAATTTGTATGGTTTGGCAAAACATGGGTCTTGTTATGGTATTTAGTGGGTAGTTGTGTAACTGAGGATGTTTGAAATTCGTGAAGCAATTGAAGGGGTGTCAATGAAAGGTCTAATGGAGATAAAACAATCTTCAAGCCTTATAAGCATAAGATTAATTCGAAACTACTTAACGATTAAACAAATAATGTGATAGGGTGGCAATGACAACATGAATGAATAATGAATGAATAATTTATTCAAATTATGGATAAGTTGAACAAGGAGTTGCAATTACATGTTGAGTCCTAGGTTATGCCACATGATAATTCATAACTATAGGAAATCTAAGATGCGTTGAATGGTGTGAACTAGGTAGTCCGCCTTGCTATTAGGAAGTAGTCAACGAATCAGATTGCGCACTAACGATAATGTCCAACGCCAGGAATTGAAGACCATGCAAAGATAGAAGTGTCTTCAATTTTGTAATAACTTTCATAGACAGTTTCAAGTTCATCACTAAGATCGAGGTCGATTTGCAACAAAATCACCAAGGTTAGAGAGTTCAGAGAAATGCGATAATACCAAGCTTGAGGGGGTTCAATTTTAGGATGAGCGCACACCTTTCGAGGTTCAAGATCTTCATCACGAGGATTTTGTGTTAATGTTAAATCTAAAGATGATTCTGGAGGTGGTTTTGAAAAGGAAGGAAATGCAAAAGTAACGATTTAAAACCATGGTAAAGTAAAACCTTAATATCAATGGAAAAAATGAAGGTTTAAGTAAAATTTGTTGGGGGGAAGTGGGAAGAGGTGAAAAGGTGTTTCTCGTTCTCCTTCCATTGGCCACCAAACATTGGAACCTTTCAAAGGCCACGAAGCAATGGAACCTTTCAAGGGTCACCAAACATTGGAACCTTTCAAAGGCCACCAAACAATGGAACCTTTCAAAGGTCACCAAGCAATGGAACCTTTCAAGGGTCACCAAACATTGGAACCTTCCATTGGCCACCGAGTTGGGATCTTCCTTCACTTCCTTCCTTTTCCTTTTCTTTAAAAGGCAAATTCAGATCATTTGGGGCTATTTTTTTCAGACATAATTTTCAATTTGAATCTTGAGAATACTTATTCTTACAACCTGTTTGGAAGGAGAAGAATAATTAGTTTTACTAAAAGGTGGAAAAAGGTCAAATAGATTAGATGATTGTAGTATTTTTGACAGAATGGAAATGAGTAAGGATGGTGTTGGGAGCTTGAAATCTTAGAGAAATTTCACAAATCCTCTTAGGTTTGGTAGCATAACTTATTATTGGTTTAGGTGCAAAGTTTAAAATTTGGTGGGTAGATGTGCCTTATAGTTAGCTTTCTAATGAGCTAAGGAAAGTTAGATTTGAGTAATGTATGTGATAGGAATAAGTGACTAGAAGTCTGTAGCCAAGTTGAACATTCTACCTTCGTAAAACCCTCTTGGGTTTGGTAGCATAACTTATTATTGGTTTAGGTGTAGAATTAAAGATTTGGTAGGTAGATGCGCTTTGTAATTAGCTTTTTAATGAGCTAAAATAAGTTAGATTTGAATAACTTATGTGATAGGAATAATATTTTAAGTGACTGGAGGTTTGTTGCCAAGTCGAACAAGGCGTCGAATCTTTAAAAATTGGTTTAAATGGGTGATAATTTAACATAAAATTCTAGGATTTGAAGTGTTTGAACTTAAAAAATATATCTATCAATTTCAAATCATAAATGATGCATAGGAGGTAAGTTATTTGGTTTCAATGATAAACGCAACTTAACATTTATAAATACACTTTGCATTTATTTCCTTCACCAATAGCATATGTACCTCCAAGTATAATCACCTCATAAAACCAAAAGTAGAGGGACAAAAAGTCACCTCATAGTCATATCATTGCCACCATTGAAATCCTTGTTCAAGTGTTTTAGTGCTTCTTACCCCACTGTTGGTCAACAGTTTATGTGTTCATTTCAAATATGCAATTTGGAATTAAAATATGATATTCGCCTATTAATTTTATTGATTTTGTTCATTGTGCTTCAACTTTCAAAATTAGTCATGTTGTAGTGATGCAATGTTGTTGTGAATGTTAAATCACTTGTTGCAAGGTCCATTCATAGTAAAAAGAACCATGGGTGCCAAGGCTGGAGTCCTTACTAAAGATTGCATTTTACACGTGTCTTGCATGTATTAATATATTAATTATCAAAATTATATTTTAAATGTAATCTATGGGACTTAATATCAATATTGAGATTATAGCCAAAAGTACATTTTTGTTTTTAACCATGATTATAAATTTTGAACCTTTTTTAATTGTTTAGGACGTTCAAAATCAAAATTAACAACATTTTTTCAAATGATTCAATACATATGCATTTAAAAATATTAACACATGTGACCTTTCTTATGAAGTAAATTAGAGCCCATAATAAATTTGAAAACATTTGGTGAATATATGAGTAACAAAAAACACATTCAAAATTTAGAGTCCTTAAAAAACCCTATCAACAAGTGTGTTGTGTATGAGAAAGAACTCTAATAACATATTTAAATGACTCCAAATTCATCATATTCCAATTTCATGAGCACACAAACACAATTTCAAATGATGGACAAATAATTCATTAAATACAATTTATGGTGATCTTTCAAAATAATATAAGTGTAATTTTAAGCATAGTCAACAATTATATTATCTCATTTTACTATGAATAGACATGGCATGGATTATTGAATGAATTAGATGTGGAGGTTTTACATGTGATAATGCGTGGTGTGGTAGACCAAATGTTAATTGGATCATCTATCCTTCATTGAAAAATCTTATGGATATAAAAAATATATTCAATGAAGTTACAAGTTTCGAATTCTATTATTATGGAATGGGTGTATTGGATTGACATGTTCTAACAGTGGTTGCAATGCTTGTTAAAATGACAGGTTTACCTCACATGGGTAGAAGGAATAGCCCAAAATGGCCTATGAGAAGAATGGTGATGAAGGCAAAGCCTAACATCAAGGTTCCTAATCATGAAGCAATAAGTCTTGCCATTGAGGTTGCTAATGCCATTAGTGATGAATTAACAACTATTGCCAATGAGGTTGCAAATGCCATTGACCATGATGAATCACCACATGTTGTCAATGGAATTGCCAATTGCATTGGTGATGAATCAATAATTACTGCCAATGAAGTTGCCAATGCCAATAATCAAGGTTCACAAGCTATTGACATTGAAGTTGCGTATGTCAATGTTGGTCAAGGTCTACCATGTATTGCCATTGAAGTTGCCAATTCCATAATAGTGGATATCATGTGTAATGGGGGGGAACCAACCAACCTACAAGGTGGACCAACCACACCATAAATTGAAGTTACAAGACCATTAATACATGATGTAATGCAAAGAAAAGAGATCAGAAGGGAAAGGAACTAGAACAACAAGCAATCCTCACATGCATGACTAACTACAACAATTGAAAAAACTAAGGGACCGTTGTATCCAAAGTCAGGATCTAGTGCGTTAGCTATTATAGTTGATTATAGTCATGCATACACTACAAAGGGGGCCATATGGTCAATTGCAATGCTAGCTAAAAATTGTCACTAGTAGAAAACCCCCCATTTGTAACTACTATTCAATTACAAACCAAATCAAATCTACACATATAGTTGCAATTAATTTTTTTACAATTGTTAACCAGTAATGTTGAAAAGTATAAGTCGAGAAGTCGAGAATGAAAATATGGTCAAAAGTGTATGCCACATGTCAACACCACATAAATAACCACTATGTGCCACTACTTGCCAAACTAGTTGAAAATTGCTCTATGAATATAGTCGAAGGATGTTGTCAACTACATTCGACTAATGGATGAACTTCATTTGCTGACTAAGCATGACATCAACCAGAAATATAATTATAATTTCAACTAGGTTGCAACTATGTAAGTTGAACATTTTGACTATGTCGCAATTATGTATATCGAACATTTGGCCAATGGTTTGGTGACACATGACACTCACAATGTTGACATGTGGCACATTCATAAAATGTGGGGTCAACGATAATTAAATGGCATGTGGCATGTTCACAAATTTTGGGGTCAACAAATGGTTAAATGACACATGGCACATCCACATCAATAGGTTTGGCCACATGGTGCTTAAATGTAGGTTAGCTCTAAACCTAGGCACCTAGGTTAAACCTAAACATAAGCCGTTTAATTTAGGCTTAAGTTAGGGCTAGATCTAAGCACCTATGTTAGGCCTAGACCTAAACCACATGACAATTAATAAATGAAATCGTATTTCATTTAGTTTAGCCTTTAGGGTTCAACCTTTTTTACTGGCTCATTTCAAATGGTAATTACATTTTCATATTTATTGTATTCTCTAACAATCCTAGTGCATTCCCTTATATAGTTTGGATTCATGAAATGGAAACCAAACAATATGGGATAAATATTTTAGTTGTAACTTAAGGTAGACACACCTATCACTAAACACTTAACGATATTGGATCTAATGGAAAATGAACAAGATATGCCCTTTCAAGGTGAAGAGGGTCGTGCTTTGGATTTTTTCATAAGTGTTTGGTATGATTTTGAAGCTTAAGCTTTTTGACTATTTTTCTTTTACTTTTCACTTTATACATTTTATAGATTTTGAGATAGCGCATTTTTAGCCTTTGAAATCATCAAAATGAATGAGAAATGAGCAAGATATAGTTGCTAGAAGTAAAGGGGGGTCTAAGACAAAATTTGAGACAAAATATCATTCTTTTTCTTCTTGCGTTTCTACTTTCTTCCTTTGCTTTTGAGGTTCAAAGAACATTTGTAGCTTTCTATTTTGTGCTTCCAATGATATAAAAAACATTCAATTTGGTTTTTAAATGGGGGAAAACTTGAAAGTGTTCAGTGATAGAGTACCATTTGGTGTCTACCCTAGTTGTAACCTAGTTGCAACCTAATTGTATTTCAAATAGTTGTAATCTAGTTGTACAAGTTAGTCTAATAATTTACCTAGCCTAGGTCTAGTTACTTACCTTAATTACTTATAGTAAAATTACTCATAAACTATTTTTAATTGTATAGTTGTATAATCAAACATATTATCGTCATTTATTAAATAATATGGTGAGTAGTTTTTTTAAAAAATCAGCAAATTAAATGTACTTATCTATTAAATAATTAATTATCACTGAATTATTTTTTAAAATTCCAAATTCATTATAAATTTTTATCAACATTTCATAAAACAAAAAATTAACTCAAATATAAATATTCAATAATAAAATTTAGATGATATTCTAATTACACTAATTATTATAGTGTTGTGATGATTAATAATTGACTACAATTACAACAACAATAATAATAATGTTGTAGCTATTAGTTAGGTTATCCTAATTATTTAACTATTTTTATCTAACTTGTTGGAACTATTAAATGACCTAGTATAATAAATATTAAATAAATTTTTATAGTATAGTAGTTTTAAATTAAAAATGATTTCTGAAATTATATAATATTTTATTAAGTATCTTTACTAATTATTCCAGACATTATTATAATTTAATCACAATTAATTAAATAAATAATTTTAATCAAAATGAAAAAAAAAATTGGAACTAATAGTGAAGATTAGAATAAAACTTAAAATTTTTAAAAATATTAATTATGTTTCATTACATGGTATGTTCCAAATTAAAATTGAATCTACATGGAAAATAAATTACACATGTATTGAACATATTCCAAAAAATATTAACTAAGTATCATTACTTGATATGTTGTAAACTAAAATTGAATTTACATAAAAATATAAAATTATGCATGTATTGAACATACACATTATTAAATTGACTTATATTTCAGAATTTTTTTGAAATTTTATTTTCAAATTAAAGTGTAATATTTATATGCACAAAAAAAATCATCATACATGTAATCATTCATCTATACAAAAACAATTACATGTACTTTAATAATTAATGAATCTTTATTGTAATTTTAAATATATATTAAGACATCATACATATAAAAATGAATAAACATTCAAGTTCCATAAAATTATGAATTATGTACCATTACTTGATTTGTTGTAAATTAACATTTGATCTACAAAGAAATAATAAGTTACATATATTGAACATACATTATTACAAACTCATATTTAAGAATTTATTTTAAGTTTTATTTTCGAATAAAATTTTAATATTTATATTCACAAAAAGAAAAAACATCATACATAATATAAGCATTCATTTGCACAAATAGAATTTACATGTAGTTTAATGTTTAATGAATTTATATTGCAATTTAAAGCAAATATTGAGATATCATGTCTATAAATATTAATAAACATTAGAGCTGCACAAAAAATATTAATTATGTATCATTATTTGATATGTTGTAAACTAAAATCCAATCTACATATAGATAATAATTAGGTGTTATTGAACATGCACATTATTACGAATTTATATTTCAGAATTTCCTTAAATTTCCTTCAATCAAATTTTATTATTTCTATGCACAAAAAAATATTTGCATCATACCTAACCATTCATTTTATACAAAGAAAATTTACACATAATTTAATCTATTAATGAAAATAGATTGTTTGTTTGTATTGTTTTACTTTATCATGTTGAAATTTCCCAAACCAAATTGCTTCATAGAATGTTATTGATATCTTTGGAAACCTAATAATGAATAGGGGTCCATTAATGGGTTGAAAATTTGTGGAGCTACAATGCAATGGTTGTTGATTATTGAACCATTTTTAAAATAAAAATTAATAAAATCATAGATACAAAATTTACTCGAATCCAAAGGTGTACTTGGTGTTATTGGAAAGTAGTCGCTAAATTAGATTTAATAAAATTTATTTCATAATTTTCATATTTGAGGTGTGGAAGATATTGAATTTTGAATGAATTTTATTGTTGAAAATTTAAACAAATTACAACAAATTGGGTTTAGAAGGGAAAATGAGTTGAGTGTGTTCACACTTGGGGCCAAGAACACATGTTACCTTATCTATCCATGAAGGAAGGTAGTTTGTTTTGTTTTTTCATAATGATATTTCTCAAACCATGGTGTCTTAGGTTATGCCATGGAATTTATCATCAAAAAGTTTTCAATGAATAGGGTGCAATTACTTGGTTTAGAATGTTTGGAGCTATAGTGTGGAATCTATTGATTATTGAACCATTTTTTCATTGATTTTTTTGAAAAACCAAGATTGAAAATTATATTGGAATTTGGGGGCATTATTGGTATCATTGGAAAGCCCTCACCAAGTTTGATCTAATAAAGTTGATTTCATAATTTTGACACCTAAAATGTGAAATATTATTAGATTTTTGGTGGGTACATATTGTTGTTGGAAATTCAAACAAATTGCAAAAAGGGGTTTGGAAGGAAAATTCAATTGAATGCATTCAAACTTGGGCCAATGACATAGGGTACATTAGTGTTTAATGATTTTTTATCACAATTTTAAACAAATATTAAGATATCATGCCTATAAAAATGAATAAACATTAATTAGTACTAACATATATTATTAATTTTCTTAAACTTTATTTTGAAATTATATTTTAATATTTATATGTACAAAAAAAACCATTCATTTATACAATAAAATTTACATGTAATTTAATGTTAACTTATTTTTAAATAAATATTATAATATTATATGTATAAAATTTAAAGTTGCCTATTAATTGCTTAACCTAGTTGAAAGAGATAGGTGCAAACAAGATTGTATTTCATCCATCCTCTAGTACATTTTATCATCCATACATTTTATCATCCAAAATAGTTGAATAGTAGTCAATGTCTTGATTGTGTGCCAACTAAAGAACCTTAGATGCCAAGAATATTTCAAAATGACCCTTTAATTGAAACATGTTTCACATTGTTTACCAACATAGTTGAAAGTTCAACTTGGAGACATTGTTGATGCCATGAATATTTGGCAAATGACCACCTAGTTGAAAAATGCTTTCAACTATATACCAATATAGTTTATTAGTCAACTTAATTGGTAATTGTCATAAATGTATTTAGTTTTTTAAAAATCTAGTTGAAACATAGTTGCAAATGTCATGTAATTGAACACTTTTGGTTAAAAAAAGGGGTTTTCTACTAGTGTGTGCTTTGAGGCTGGTTGTTGACTTGCATGGTTATGAGGTGGAGGTCCAATAATATTTAAGTCATTGAAAAAATGTTTAGGATGACTTGGTGAAACCAATGTTACCCATTTTTTATCCAACATTGGGGAGAGCAAACATATTCACCTTATTGTGGAGAGTATAAAAAATGGTGTATCCACACACCTTGCAAATGGGCATACAACCAAACATATTGCTACAAGGGAGCTTATAGGTACATTGGCTTGTACTAAGCATGTAAGTGTCACAAGTAAGTGATTAACAAACATTATGATCACAAGTCAAGAAATGTAGCTCTTGCTTGTTGTACAATTCTTGTTGACTTTGTTAATATTTTCAATTTAATGGCATTTGTTGATTTTGACTTTTGAGACTTCAATTTGTGTGATCTTTGCATGGATATCTAAGCAAAAGTTGGTATGCATCCCAAAACCCATAAATTTGCAAACAAAATCATAATCATAGAATAATTGTTGTGAGGAATGGGATTTTGAAAAAACTAGGTTTGATTTTGAAAAAAATACACAAGGCATATTAATAGTCACATGGTTGAATTATTTGATACATTGCCCATCACATACACCTGAAATTGTTCCATGATTTGTGCCACATGACTTTCAATCAAATGTATTCTATAAAGTGGTTTAAAACTTGTTGAATGTGTTGAAACATACTAAATACAAAATCTAGAGTGGGTTTAATCTATTGATTTTGTGCATTGCAGCTAAATTTTTTCACCGCATTCAAGAAAAACATCTTCATGTTAAGATTGAGTGCATTGCCTTCACTTTGTTGAAGCCATGGTTTGTGAGGCACATCAAAGAATGGAACACCTACTATTGATGTTACCACATGGATCTTGTGGAGTTACATATTGGGCTAAATAATATGCACTCCAAAACTAGGGGTCTTCATGCTAATTGTGATTGTAGATGTGCAATTTGTTGCCCATTAGGTGTTGATCAAAAATTTCAAGAATGTTGTGCCGATCAAATATCATTTTCAAGAATGATTAACTTATGGACTTCCATTGTATGTCCCATAGTAGATGGTCATGAATGGCATAAACGGGCATGTTTAATGGGTGACTGTACCTTATGTGGATTGGCAATTTGAAGGTGTGCCCTACAAAAGAGATATTGAGTGCAAAAACAATACGAAAATATGCCAAGTTTATGGTTGGCCGAAAGGACAATGGTGATCCAAGGAAAATCACCTAGTTGTAGTACATGGATATTTCAACCTCTAAATTGTTGGACTACTTACGTCCAAGACTAAAAGATTTTGTCACCCACGACTTCTAGGTAAGGTGGCAAGACAAGGTACTAATTTCATTCCATTAATTTTTCTTTTTAAGCTAACCTAGGTTGTCACAATTTTTTTACTTTTTGCACATGTTAAACTAACTTCAAATACTTACAACTTGTGACTAAATCTAAGAATTCAAGCTCTTGTTGAAAAACATTCTTGATGACACAGTCTTTTCTTGCATCAACTTCTTGGAGAACTATGAATTCAAAACACACAGTGAGGTGTAAGACATGCATTAATATAATTTTCAAATCAATACTTTGGTGCATATCACCTAGAAAGTGGACCCACATTTCAACCCAACAAACCCTCAAAGTTCCAAAATTCTTAAAGAGGTTCAGTACTACATTAGTGATGATAAGATTCATGATAATCCTTTTGTGCAACATTGTCTCATTTTACATTAGGGTTATTTGAAGAGCATGGGGTCTTGGCCAATATTGGTTGTGGTTTGGAATGACAAATGTTTTGCAAAATTCAAATGTGCACATTGTTGTGCGATTATATGTGGTACATTGTATGTCTTGGAATTATTTTGCTAGTGGTCATGGTAAGGAGGAAATTGACGATGCAAGTGCCCTTTTGAAGCATGAAATTCGTAAGGAACAAATCAAGCCACAAGCACACAAGCTTCAAAATGCACATGATATTGTGAACTTTCGTCAAGAACAATCAAGTATCGTAGTTTACATTTACTATTTAAGGTCTAACTAGTGTTCAATCAAGGGTTTTCATCATTCCCACTAGTGAACATAATGTGGTAATCATATGCAAAGGACAAATAGTCCTTGCTTAACCATTTAATGCTTGTTATTCAATTTTTTAGAATTACTTGTAATTGAATCCCCATTAACAATCAATTGTTTATTCAATAGGTTTTTCAAATTTGGAAAGGAGAATTAGTCTTTAATGTAAAGGACATGTAGTCCTTCATTAACAAGATAAAGAATTGTTGGTTAAAAGGACATGCAACCATTGATGCAAATGAAAGGTAATCCTTGGGTAAAAGGAGAGGAAGTCTAGTTTGATTTTTAAAAATAAATAATCATTGAAGGAGAGGTCAAGCAATCCTTGGGTAAATGGAAAGGAAGTCTAGCTTGATTTAAAAGGACAAATAGTCCTTGAAGGAAAGGTCATGTAGTTCTTGGGTAAAATGAGAGGAAGTTTAATTTGATTTGAAAGGACAGACGGTCATTGAAGGAGAGGTTAGGTAATTCTTGGTTAAAAGGAGAAGAAGTCCTTAATAAAAAAGGACAAATATTCATTGAAGGAAAGGATAGGTAGTCCTTGGTTAAAAGGAGATGAAGTCCTTGATGAAAAAGGACATGTAGTCCTTGGTTAAGTGGAGAAGATGTCTAGCTTGAGTTAAAAGGATATACAATCATTGAAGGAAAGAATAGGTAGTCTTCATTTAAAAGGAGAGGAATCCTTGATGAAAAGGGATATGCAGTTCTTAGTTAAAAGGAGATGAAGTTTAACTTGAATTAAAAGGACAAACAATCATTGATGGAAAGGATAAATACTCCTTGGATAAAAAGAGAGGAAGTCCTTCATGAAAAGGGAAAGATAATCCTTGCTAAAAAGGATAGGAAGTACTTGTTATTTTGATGGAGTTGAATCCCCATTAATAATTCGGCTTTGCTAGTTTTTTTGTGTCAAAAACTACCTAGTCCTTTTTTTAGTGGCAATGATTGTGATTCCAAGACCCCATTTAAGTGATTTCCCATCACGTACTAACAAATAACATATCATTACCTATGTTAGTCATGTCAAAATTCAAGATAGTCTTGGTTTAACCATTCAATTTTTGCCCATTGGACTTTTAAAAAAAATTATAGATTGAAATCTAATTTATTTTTTAATATTATTTTTTGTAAGCATGTCACATGTAGCTCACTCAAACACAAGAAGGATTCTCAATAAGATATTTTGGGAAATTTGTCCAAGATAAGACTCACACATGGTTGCTCCATTACAGCTGGAAGTAGAGGGATGCACCAAGTGATTTCACCTCCTTATGAATGTTTATATTCAATGTCAATTTTTTGTCATTGGTTCAATTTTATGGACAATGAACGTCTTCTCTAAATTATGGTTATTTGTGTTAGGTCAAAAGTGTATCCAGTTGAGATTCCACTTTCTTCTAGTTTCACCATTTGTCATGTTTTTGTGATGTTTACATAAGCACAACTAGCATTGGGGAATGCCATCAAATGTCCCATGTTCCATCATGGGAGATAATGAGGCTTGATGTTTTTGACAAACCTGCAATTCGTGAAGCCATGTTGGGAGTAAAAGAAGAAACGAATATGGCAATGGGGGAAAGACACTTGCTAACAATGTTGCAATAGGTGACAATGTTGTTGTTCCTTGTGAAAGTGGTCATGGAGAACAATTTTGGCTATTGTTTTATGATAAACTTGTCCATACTATGGTGGAAACCTTCATTAATGCTTATAAAAATGAAGGAAATTTCGTCATTTGTGGTCATTACTATGACTTGATACAACATAGGAACATGAGTTATTATTTCAATGATGAGGTTAAACTTGCCAACATCTGTTCACATCTAGTGTGTGCATCAAAGTTCGTAATGCCTAGACTTGAATATGCATGTAGTTTGTTAATTATCACAATGTGTTAATTTGTAGGTTTGTGTTGTGTTTCGCACTTGGCTATCCAAAGTGAGATTGCATGTGCATGATGAGTTATGTAGTGTTTCAAGAATGCACATGCATGGTACTTTGTGATGTGGAGTGGCAATGGTTGTTTGAATTAACTAAAGACTACAAAATAAAATTATAATAGTTTAAAGAAACAAGTTTTGGATCAACTATAACCTTTGTGATGTTATAATTAGGATATTACAAATGTGAGTTAAACATTTTAGTTATCAAAGTATAAGGTTAACCTTATTTTGCTAAATATTACTTGGTCCTAGATCGAACAAGTATGATAGTCACTTGAAAAGGACATGCAATTCCAACTTCTTAATGCTATTATGTTAATTTCATGAGGTGTAATGTTCTAATAACAAAAGATTAATGCTATTTTCATTTGCCAAATATTACAAGTGGGAAGATGCAAGCTACAATGGCTCACTTTTGTGATGAAACAATGTTTTTCCCTAGGTGCCTTTTGTTCAAATGCATATGGTGATTAATATATCTTTAGATCTACTAATTGGAAATTAGATCTAAAGCCATAATTTCATTATCACGAGAACTGGTGTGTTATTTATTGATAAAAAAATAATTTGTTAGTAGTAATGGACTTTTGAAGTCGAAAAATATGGACTGGTTCACTAACTGGAACATCACAAAATAGAAAAATTTATATTGATTCACATTCCAAATTTGTTATTGGGATTCAATATATAATGTAGTATAAGATGATTAAGTCATATGAAGAATCTTTTTAAAAAAATTTAATCATTTAATAGCTAGGGACTTTTGAATGGTTAAAATTGACCATATTTATTATTTTCATAAGTACATAGGAGTTGCAATTTTTGTTTGTTTTTCAAATTTTTTGTCCCAACAACGTATTTTTTAAAAGTCTTAGAAGGGGCATTATTTTTATTGACTTTGGGACTTCCAAAATAAAAAATGACATCAACTACATTAAATACAAGTTTTCACATAGATTTGGGAAGGTTTGTAGGTGACTAACGATATATTATTAAAATATTAAAATAATAGTATTTTAAAAGTAACATATGTTAAGTTCATGAGGTGTAATGTTTTAATTAAAAAATAATAATTCTACCCTCATTTGCCAAATATTACTTGGTTTTAAATCCAACTAATAGGGTAGTCATTTGAAAAGGATAGGCAATCCTTGGTGAAATGAGTAGGTGGTCCTTGTTCCAAATCCCTAATGTTGTTATGTTAAGTTCATGAGGTGTAATGTTTTAATAAAAAAAGATTAATTCTACCCTCATTTACCAAATATTACTTGGTTTAAAATCCAACCAATATGGCAATCATTTGAAAAGGATAGGTAGTTTTCAGTGAAATGAGCACTTACAGTCTACATTCCAACTTCCTTTGTTGCTATGTTTAGGCTATGAGGTTTCATGTTTCAATTGTAATATACTATAATAATTTGACTATGGTATTTTTCAAACACCCCTTTGACTAAAACTATAATAATTTACATCATTTATTATATCATTGTACAATGTAGCCCATAATTAAGCCCAAAAACCATGTGTTACAAATGTTATTCAAGCCCATTTGGGTAGATGCAAGCTACAATGGCTCAATATCGACAAACATTACAGTCCCTAAAAGTCCATACAAGAATTTTTTAACTGATTCAAATGAACATGGTTATTATTTTTCAAAATGTTATTATTTTAATCTTTGAATAATACATGTTCAATCACCTATAAACCTTCCCAAATCTATGTGAAAACTTGTATTTAATGTAGTTGATGTCATTTTTAAACTTGGAAATCCTAAAAAGAAAACCCACAAAGTCCAAAGGAATAATGCCCCATCTAAAACTTTCAAAAAATATGCTTTTGGAATTAAAATTTTGAGAAATAAAATAAAATTGCAACTCATATGGACTTATGAAAATATGGTCAAATTTTAACCATTCAAAAGTCCCTAACTATTAAACATTTAAGGTTTTCAAAGAAAAGATTCCTCTTGTATTATCATTATATATTGAGTCCCAATAACAAATTTGAAATGTGAATCAATATAAAATTTTCCATTTTGTGATGTTTTAATCAGATGAGCAGTCCATACATTTTTATTTCAAAAGTCCATTACTACTAACAAATGAATTTTTAATCAATAAATAACCACATAGATATCTTCATAATGAAATTATTAGTTTGGATTTAAATTTCAATTAGTAGATTTAAGGATATATTAGTCACTATATGCATTTGAATAAAGGGTACCCAGGGAAAAAACATTGTTTCGTCACAAAAATGAACCACCATAGCTTGCATCTACCCATTTACAAGGTGATTACACATTAAGGTGGGCCAAAAGTGGCAAATTTTGGAGTCCACAATTTTCCTTTTAAATTTTTTTTAATGCAAATATTTGATGTTTTGAAACTGCAAATTAGTCCATTTGAAGGTAGGAGGTAAGAAGCATACCTAAACCCTAAATTTACAAGTTTTCAAATTATGAAATGTGTTTTAATTTGATCAAAGGGGAAAATTTGGAAACAAAAACATGGATTTTTTGAAATTTAATAGTTGGCAGATGTTATGTTGGGTAATAATGTCACTTTTTACAAAACAACATTTATCATTTTTTCCATTTCAATAAGTTATGGACTTTCTAAACTATTGGTAATCTTGCAAAATCCCAATAAATTAAAATTATTAAATTTGATTGAAATATTTTATTTTAGGATTATAATAGCTTCACAATCATATTAGGAGAAAAAATCAACAATTAAAACATGTTTATTATGTAATAAAAATCCATAACACTTTTTATGGACTATGATCATCCATCTTATATTAATCATTTGAAAAGTCCACCTTGTAATGAAATGATGGCATTTTATCTTCAATTTTAAAATTTTGATTTTTCAAATGTTATAGTTTAATTAAATGAGTCCTTTTGAAACCTCAAAACATATTATACCAAACCTAAAGGTACCTCGTAAAAACTACCCCTTCGACACCAAAAAATGGACTATCTAGTTTGCAACTCCTTACAACAAAATTTGTCCCAAAATTGGTACAAAATGTGCAAGTTGGGATTGCACATTTTTATAGTTTTGATGCTAGTTCAAAACTATTTTCATCCAACAATAGTTCAAGTACATGTTTATTAGTTAAACCCTATCGCAACCCTAGCCTTGGGCTTCTGACCAAGGCAAAGGCTTGCAAGGGTGCAAGCCAAAAGGAAGCCTGGGAGTCACATTTCATGCTCCCGGGAATGTAGGAGAGTGTGAGGGAATGAACCTTCACACTCCCAAATGAGTTCCCATTTTGGGAATTGGAGTCCCAATGGATTCTCAAATTTCTAGATAGTGATTACAGGGGTCAAAACCCATTGGATTGAGGCGTTCCTTATATCATTGGAAAGCTCTTGGAATTTAAATGTTTAAAATGGGCTCGCATGACCCATTTGGACACGTGAAACACAAGTTATGGCCAAAAAAGGGGTTGGAAGTCAAATTGGCAATTTGACTCCCGACCACTAAAAGTAAGGAAACGCCCGATTTCCTTGCGTGCAGGTGGCATGCAACATACCATTAAAAAGCTCTTGACAAAGGCTACAACTTTGCTTCAAACCTCATCTCAATCGGAGGTCTGCACATAAAGTTATGGGAATTTCGGGACTCCCACTTTGGAATCCCGGGACAAAATGACATTTGGGTGCTGGTCCCATGACCAGGCACATAGTATACTATAAGAAGGAAGGTGATGGCTTCCCTCAAGTTCGGACCATGGTGAATCTTGTGAATTTGTGTTTGCCCGTAGTTTGTTTGTGCACCAAAGTGCTCCAACTATGCACTAACCAGCTTGTTGTTTGGTGCGTGCAAGCTGGTGTGAGTGAGTAAATTGCTTATCAATCTTCCTAGTCCCATACCGAAGCTTTAGCACGCCCCTCTACCCCCAAAGTGCTACGAGCCAAGGAGCGTGCCCCAACTCCTTACTCTTTCGTTGTTTTCACCTTAGACTCACATTTGAACCTATCAAGGAACTTGGGAGCACGTTAGACCCATTTTTGATCTCGTACAAAATTGATGCAAAATGTGCATTAAAACTACAAAATTATGCAATTTTCATGTTAGAGTTCAAGTGTAAATTTTTAGCATCTATTTGAATAAACACTTCAAAATTTAGGATTTTAGGAAATCACTTTGGAGGACGTAACATAAGTTGTTACACCTTTTCCAAGGATAGAAACTACCTTTTTTGTAACATCTTTCAATTGTTTTTACACCTTCCCCTAGACTTTGTATTCATATTTAAACAACATATTACTTTCCTCCTCATCAAAGTCAGAATCATCATAATTAGGGAGCCCAAGAAGAGTTTTCAACTTTTTACATGGTTATTCTTCCTCATCAATTGGCCCTTAGAATTTGAATCCAAGCTTTATAGGGTCATTCAAGAATGGTCTTGTAACTTGGCTCTTTTATTTACCTTTGTTTTTGTAAGTGTTGCCCCTTTTTCCATCCACAAAAACACTTAGTTGCACTTTTGCCTATGGATAGAAACTACCTTTTTTGTAACATCTTTCAATCATTTTTACACCTTCCCCTAGACTTTGTATTCATATTTAAACAACGTATTACTTTCCTCCTCATCAAAGTCAAAATCATCATAATTAGGGAGCCCAAGAAGAGTTTTCAACTTTTTACATGGTTATTCTTCCTCATCAATTGGCCCTTAGAATTTGAATCCAAGCTTTATAAGGTCATTCAAGAATAGTCTCTTAACTTGGCTATTTTTGTTACCTTTGTTTTTGTAAGTGTTGGCCTTTTTTCCATCCACAAAAACACTTGGTTGCACTTTTGCCTATGGCTGCACTCCCACCTCAAGTACATCTTCTTCCTTTGCGTCTTTTTGTGTTGCTTGTTCTTTCATAGATCGTTGCTCCACATCCCTTTGTCTTCGTTTGATTTTTCAATGTACACTGGATCCATTGGTGTAACTCTTGGTCCTACTTGCTCACTTGAACTCCAAGTCTTCTGGATCTTCACAAAAACTCTATTATAGATGTTTCTGATCTATATATATCTTGAATTATTGAATACACAAACTACATTTTTTCATGGTACTACTTTCGTTTTTCACATTTTGAAGATGACGGTGAATGCGACGACGACTTCATTTTTAATGACTAAATGTTCACATTCTAACACTCTTTGCTTTTCTCAATTCTTCTTTTGTTTCTTTTTTTTATCAACATCTATGTTTCTTCCTCTTGTCTCTGTCTGTGTTCACTTCTTTGTGCTTATTTTTCCTTTGCTATTCTCTACAATTTTTCAATCATGCTTCTACAAACTCCAAAATTTCCAAAAAACACATAACTTCCTTTAGTAAACAAAAACAACTTTCAATGATTACTTTGTTTATTTTCATCCTTGAGCTTCCTGCTTGATTCATTCATTTTTTGGCATGCTTGTCGTCTTTTAATTAATGCCTTATCCTTGAAATGATGACAACCCATCACTACCACCTTTTGTGTCCTTTGTACAGCTAGGTGGAAGCATGTCACCTCATCATTGTGAATTAGTGCATCTAATCTCATCTTCCAACCGCTTTACATCCATGGTTGTCCTAAATTAGTTGTACTAACTCCACATTGTTATCCTTGTACACCTTTTACTAATTATGCCAATACATCTGTTGACTATGTCAATACATTTGCTGATTGTACCAATATTTCTACTGATTATATTGGTAAATTTGCTAACTCTACCCACACATCTAATGATTATGTAAATACATTTGTTGAATCAACCAATACCACTGATACACCAAATTCAAATTTCTATATCACAAATTCATCATTTTGTATTTCATGGTCCATCTTATTAAAAAACACCAATTCCTCACTTCTGCAGTTATCATTCAATGATTTGTTCATCATCTGAAGTTCTAAAGATCTACCATCCATTCTTTTTCTTCATTGCCTTACATTTGTGGTTTTTGTGTTACACAGTCATCATCTTCCATGTTCATATCAAAATCCTCCTCCAAAAGTCCACCTCCACTTTATTGTTAGTATACCGGCCTTTGTGGTTCTTGTTTATGAACTTTAAATTCCATATATTTATATGGTTTGAGCTTATTCACATTGATTAGCACGAGATTAGTTTCAAATTTATCAATTGTCACCAATAACACAGTGTTATTTGGCAACACATACTATACTTTGTATGGTCCAAACCATTTCCTAGTAAACTTCCCTAGGTGTGATTTATTTCCCTTTAGAAACCACATAACATAATCACCAAAATCAAACTGTTTTTTTTTATTCTTTTGTTAACTCCATAATGTTCTATTCCATTGTTGAATGCCAGTAGTTTCTATAGCTTACATCATAGCCTTTTGCAACTTCTCCAACTTTGAAATTCTACTAGTTAAAATTCTTGCTGAAGTATTGTCTTTCTAATTGCCACCAACAATTAACACTATGTACTTTGTGGGCATTAATGGATGTAATCCATACACTAATTGATATGGTGTGTACCTTGTTACTACTTTGTATGTGGTTTTATATGAAAATAACACTATTGACAAATGTTCATCCCAATCTATTCTATTTTCATTAACTAACTTAGTCAAGAATGTCCCAAGTACCTTGTTAGTAGACTCAGCCTACCCATTCCCTTGAGGATATTAGGTTGAATTCACATGTTTCAACAAAAATATATGTTAAATACTTGCTAACATCATTGATGAAATGAACTCCCTAATTTGTGATTATAGTTAAAGGACATCCAAACTTCGTTAATATGCATTCATATAGAAATTTTGTTTGTTACTATTGCAGTATTAGTTATTAGTGCTCTTGCTTCCACCCACTTGGTAACATAGTTTGTGGCTACAAGAATGTATTTTTTTCCTATATATCTACCTATTGGCTTACTTAACCCCACAAAATCAAGTCCCCATTTCATGAATGGTTATTTTGGAAAACTTATGACCAACTTTGTAAGATTTTGAGTCATTAATTTTCTTATTTTTTGGCGTGCATCACAAGATCTGCAATAATCATTCACATGTATGTACAAAGTTGGCCACCAATATCTCGTATCCAATATCTTTCTTTGCATGATGTCTATTGCAAAATGACTTCTTGATGGTCCTTCATGCAATTCTTTCATCACTATCTATGCTTCTATAGTTGTCAAACATCTTTGCAATCTATTGCCTTGGCCCATTCTGTATAATTCACCATTCTTTAGTGTGAAAGGCTCTGTTTTCTTAACCAATCTTTGCTTTTGTTGTGCATACAATGTTCCCTCAATCTTGCATGTTCTCAAAAAATCTTTTAACCATTTAGGCTCTGTGTAAAGCATACTTGCACATGTGGTTTGATCAAACACACCTATGGGTTTTGTATTATCTGGTAGTATTAACAATGCACCTATAACTACATGAATTTTGATTGGCTTATACATTATTGTGAAGTCATATTCTAGGAACAATAACAACCATCTAGCTATTCTCCTTCAAACCTATAGTTTGTTGACCAAATAAATCAATGCCATGTATTTTACATAAAAAACAAATTTATTATCTAACAAATAATGTTTGAATTTATGCAAATAAAAAACCATTGTTAAAGCCTTTCTTTATGTGTTGTATTATAATTTCATTATGTTTTGTTCAAAAGTCTAAAAGCATACACCGCCGGTTGATCACTTTTCCTTGTCAAATTATAGGACAACTAATAATGATGCACTTATATGAACAAGAAACTCCACCTTCTAGTTTGGTGATATTAATACCAATGCTTCAATATACTTTTGTTTGATCAACTCCCAAGCCTTCTAACATTCCTTTGTCCAAAGAAAAGTCTATATTCCTAGCCAATTTAGTAACATGTGCCATAATAACAATAAATGTTTTGATAAAACATTTGTAAAATTGTGCCATACCGTTGAACACTTGAATTTGTTGTGGATTTTTAGGTGGTGGCATGTTTACTATTGCTTGTATTTTATTTGGATATGGTAGTTTCCCTTCTTTGGAAATAATAAAACCCAAGATCATCCCTGAAAATACCATAAATGCACATTTGTTTAGATTTAGATTAATGCTATATTTTTTACATTTTTGAAAACATAGTTTGAGCTTCTACAAATGATTCTCCATGTCACTATACATCATTAAGTCATCTAGAAATATTTCATAAAACCATCCAAATATTCTCTAAATGTTTTGGTAACAACTTTCTAATATGTTGGAGGCATGTCCATTATTTACTCCAAATGACATCACTTTCCATATGAAAGATCCTTAGTATGTAACAAATGCAATCTTGTATATGTCCTCTAGAGTTATAAAAATTTGATGATATCATGAATACCCATCTAAGAAGGAATATGTTTCATACCCTACTATTGTGTTCAAAACTTCATTTGTAAAGGGTAATAAATATGGATCCTTTTTTGTGGTTGCATTTAGTTTCTGAAATCTATATACATTTTTAGTTTTCCATTCTTTTTGGGTACTATTACTATTGGTGACAACCATGTAACCTCCTCTACAAATTGGATGAATATAGTTGTTAACAATTTATCAATATTTTGTTTGACTATTATATATAATTTGGATTTAATTTGTACCCGGCGCAATGTGCTAGTGGTATAATAGTATCCAATTCAATTTTGTGTTTGCCAGCTCTAGTGGAACCTTTCAGATCTTTGTATGTCCATGTAAAAACATCTTTTAATTCCTTCAATAGTTATTTTACTTCCAAAATTTTGCTTATCTGTAATTATGCATTGATCTTCACTAGTTGTGGTTTTACATTAGTTCCCAAGTTGAACTTCATAAATTGTTAGTCTTTAATTAACATCCATCTAACTATTTACAATTCATGTGCTTTGATTTTTGCTAGAGTTTCGTCCACCATAATGCTCCATGGCTAATGACTATAGTACATCTCAATATACACCTTAACCTCTAAAGTTATTTTTGGCTCATGTTTGTTGCTAGTTGTTTTTTGTTCTATGATTTGTACCTTTGATTTTAACTTTGAATTACTAGTTTTCACACTAATATCCATGATCTCCACATCAATGGTTTTCAAAAACTAAATTATCTCATGTAAATTGATTGTTCCTATTGAAACAATTATGGCTCTGTAACAAAGATGATATCTTCTTCTTCATCTATGATACCGTTTTGATAGTTGTAACATAGTAACACTTATGGTCTTCTTACTTCACCTCCCAAACGTTTGGTGATAATAATTATTCTAGCTGTCCCATTCCTTTATATGGTAACAATGTTACTCCCCCAATCATGTGCCACTTTAGCATCCTTCAACCATGGTCTTCCCAACATCATGGAATAATAAAAATCTACCACATTGTTCTAAAATACAATAAACATAGTTATGTAAAGAATACTATGAACACATATATCTTCAAATCTCTAATGAAACCGATTGGTTTTGTGGTTGTTTGATTTGCCATCCTTAGATTATATGGTGCAAGTTTAGGCTTTGGAAGCCCCAATCTCAACTTCAAATGTTCTATGATGATATTAACTCTAGATCCACCATCCAGCAACACATCCTCAATTGTATTCTTCCCAATCTATAGTCATGATAACTACCATATGATTATTTATTGCTGCATCAACTATCCCTACCTTTGGTACTAAAGAACTAACTAACCAATCAACAACACTTTTTGTTTTCTTTGGTTTTCTATCCTTGAACACATGTTCTTCAATTGCTTTACTTTTTGTTGTAGCATTAACATCCAACACATTCACATCTATAATGATTGTTTGTATCTTAACAACAAGTTGAATTTTTGTTACTGTCACATATTTCCCATGAAACATCTTCTACACATCTCAATAAACTTTGGACAATTTTTTATTTTATGTCGATTCAAACTACAGATGTGGCATGCATATGAAGATGTCTTCTTTGGTTTTTGATTCGGTTGTGCTGCCTCTATGGCTATAATTGTGGTTTATTCCTTCTTTCTACATGTTTCCACATTGTGATTAGTCATTCCACAATTTGTGCAATATTTGTTAATCTTCCCTATATTATTACGTGTTTTTGGCGGTGCTACTTGTTTAGTACTTTGTGGTATTGAAAGTGCATTCCTTGTTTCTATAATAGTCATGTTTTCTTCACACAACATCGTCGCCTCCTTATGTTGTTGTGGTGTTGACCTCTTCATTCTTTTATTCACAATTTTGAGGTGTGATTGTAAGCCCCTAAATACAATAGTCAAGAAACTATCTATGTTTGGTATAAACCATGAGCCAACTTTTGAATCCTCTTATAATAAACCTCCAACCTCTTAGTCTCCTCATGCTTCATGTTATTCAACTCCATGTATATTTTTTCATCCTTTTAAATCTTTCAATGACATTTGCAAAATGTTTGTGTAAGCTTCGAAATAATATAATTAGGAAATTTTGACATGTAATTGTGGCACTAGTTCAATGTTGTATTTTTTAACGTATAGCTAAAAGCATTGATGATATATTATTTAAAGTTTTATACATTAGCCTTCACTACATAATTGAATATTTTAACATGAACATTTAGGTCAACATTTTTTTTTTAAGTCATGGTACTTAAGAGCTACCTTATTTGCCTTTACAAAATGGCCATTTTTATGATCTGGGATTTTTGCAATTACACTAGATGGTTCTTAATATCCTCTTACTAGATTTTTAGCATATGTTAAGTTCATTAGTGGTTAATTTCCAATCTTGTTCACATGAGTAGTCATTATCGGATTGGTAAACACCATCTGGGGTGTCCCAATAACTCCAACAATTGTTGTTGGTAGTCTGAAACTTTTACTCAAATTCCTTCCTACCAAGATCCCTCCCAATCCACGACCAAAATTCGATGCAAATTTAGTTAATACTCCACTTCTAAAAAAATTTGTGTTGGGTGCAACAATAGTTTCCACTCCTATGGTTAGTATGACAACATTAAGCGGTTGGGTAACCTCTATTTCAGCAGGTTATTTCTAGATTGCCATTTCCGACATTCTTAGTGAAGTTGAGTTAATTCGAATTTGATGATGCCCCATCCTATGGTTACCCATTGGTATCTTTTGTGGTGTAGAATGAGGATGTGAATACACCTTTGGTACTCTACTCTAGGTCCAATTTTTTTTAGGTGTACCAAAATCCTATCACAATGTCACCCTTTTTTTAATCTTTTTTACCTAGTTTTTTTTACCATGTAAAAACACATTTATATATGATTATGATGGAATCTAGAATGGTCTATAGTCCTTTTGAAATATTTGACAACTTTTGATTCATTATTTTTCATGGGGATCAAAATATAAGGTAGAAAAGGATTACATAAATAACTAGGCCCTTTTTGTCCTGTGCAGTACACCTCAAAGGACTTTCACCCTTCCTGAATTGAATGGATGGATGAATTTGTCAACTTTATGGTCCCAGTTGACCTCCCAACTCCATGCCTTTCAATTTGTGTTGGATTACAAGAAATCCTGGTTCTTGCTCTTGTGATTGATCCATTTATGTTCCTGCCACATTCTATAACTCCACATGTTTAGCAATGCTTGCATTAATGTGAAAATGCACAAAAGGACAATCCATGATTGCATGTCCTTTTTCCTAACAAAATGCACAGACTTTTGAAAGTAATCTGGTTATTTCCAAATCCACATAATCATGATCCTTAGTTTTGGTTACGTACTTTGTTTGATCCAACTTTTGATTTCTTTTATGTGAGTATGATTGTGGTATTTCATCCAACACATTCACCTATGCCTTCGCATATTTAGATGATTTTAAATAGTTTTCCTAAGTCTCCTCAAGCACATTGATATTGGTGTTTTCTTCCACCTCCCAGTCTTCCACTAGTTCATAATAATTTGGAGATGCAAATTGGGACACAAACTTGGATTGTATACCTCCTATAATATCCTTTCCTTAGCTAATCACTAATTTTGGATTTGAGATTTCTTACAACCGATCAGGTATTATAAAATTCCTTACTTCGTCTTGATTTCTATGACTTTGAACCATAGACTGCAATTGAGAAATATACTGCACCCATTCATTTGGGTGAGTATTCAATTGTAGCTCTCTTCGTGGAAATTGTCACTTATAATTATGCTTTCTTTGAAAACCACCAGTCCATATTTCACACCCTACCACTTCTTATGGTAGAAATGACTTGTGTTTTGCAGGTCTTTCTTTTATTTTTAAAACTTGTCTATCCAACATCAAATTCTAATATGGAGTTCCTGGAATTTGTGCATACTCCTTTCTATTTCCATGATTATTTTTTGTTTGTCCTTCAAGATCTTGACAATTTGCCTCTAAATCTAATTACCGCTGTAAACTTTGAGTCACCATTCGATTCATCGTGTTTCATAATCCTTTCTTTTTTCAGAATTTATAGATTGTTCTATAGTCTTATGGCTTCAACCACTTAAACCTTTGTGCTTTCTAACATACCCCCTCTAAACCTGAATTGAAAACTAAATTACTTTTTTGAACACCTTCATCTATAATATAAATAGTGCAAAATGCAAAAAAACCCCTTTGTTCTAATAAAAAAACAAAAACATTCCCCAAAAAAATGGTCACCAAATTGTAGATGTGGATTAAATCCCTTTAAAACTACTCCACACTTATTGAAACAATATATTTGCACTACAATATTCACACATTCCCAATTTTTGCACTAATTTTAAACACATTTATATTTGTAGTTCATGAAAACACTAGACTCATGGTTATTTCAAGTAACTAGAAAAAACAGAAACAAAATTATAATTCATTTAAGGATATTTTTGATATTACAGATAATTCACACAACAATTTGAATATGGAAATTACTACAAAAGTCTGTACTTCCTTCATTTACTGAAAACTTCAATCAAAATACAACAAAAAATTCCATGTTCTGTTGAAATGTAATCAAATAGCAAGATTAAATCTATGGCATAAAAAAAAAAATCTATAAATTTTGCCACAAAATATTTACATTTATTTCCTTACTTCAAAACTATGTGTATAAAGAACGAATTTCATTTCGCTAGAACTCCCACCTTTGGGTAGTCCCCAAGTCACCATCAACATGATTCAAAACCAAACAAGAATTCAAAATTTAAACCTTTAATGTCTAATGATCAATCCTTATCCGTAATGCCTTGTACATCCAAAAACAATGTAATTTGTTTATTCCTTTAATAATTTCCTATTGCAAACTTCTAAAGTGTGTGGGCGTAGTAGCTACGGTGAGAAATTTGATTCTTCGTGGTGAACAAGTTTCGGTTTCATGTTGGGAGATGACAAACTGGAGCCACATCCAAGCCCCCTAATGTTAAAAGGTGAGTTTTCAACAATCTTGGTTTGTAGTATATTTTTTGGAGTTTTCTATGTTTTGCAATATTTTTTCAATTTCCTTTGCATTCCTCTAAATCTTATATTAACCAAGTCCTTTATGGTTGATTAATTATTATTTTTGTTGAAGGGTTTCATGTTGTTGAAAGGTTTGTTGGGAGTTTTGAGTAAATTGAAGGCTTGTGTGTTTATATTCACTACTACAAACAACACCTCAAGAAGGAAACCCAACTATTGACAACATTACAAAAAGCTAGAATACTTGCATGGTATTGTTTTCTTCATTAGATTTTGACAATTGAAATTGTACATGAGACATTGGAGCTTTTATGTGTACAATGAACTTTATGCATGTGGATTATAATTTTTGTGATGTGATCAAACTTAGTAAGATAATGGGACAATTTAAATGATCAATGTCATTCCAAAACTTCAAACAAACAATTTTTTTTAATGAGATCCCCTAAGAACCTTAGCTCCATTTGATTAAAATTATATCTTGGTAATTCTAGCCCCAAATTGGGGATTTATCTCAAGTCTTTACTCTTTTGTCACATTTGATTTTTTCATAGTGGATGGGAACCTCTATATGTAGCACCTTGTGGCCAAATTAATATTGTCAATTTTAATTCAAATGCCTACCTGTTTGTATATTTTGAATGGTTATAGTTTACAAAATGTGCAACCATTTCACTTCCATCCATAAGAGCTTTGATATTCATCTAGGGCCATCTTCAGTTCATTAGTTATGATTGTTAACATGACAATTGAAAGTGCCTACACAATAAACAATTTGACATAACCTCTAAAGCAATACAAAGTTCATAACCACACAAGCTTTGCCCCTTGTAATTTTTAGAATAAACATATGCACTTGTCAAACTATCCAAATAAGATACTATAACAATACGACACCAAGATTGTAACACAACAACAATAGTTAGTACTTGGAAGCCACAATTTCAAAATTGCAACAAAAAAATACAATTGCACCAATGAGTACTAGTTTTCAAACCATGGAAAGGACTAGGAGTACTTATATCTATATTAATGAACCCATTCTTAATGTTCAGCCTTCTTTACAAAATTTAGTTTGTAGCTGATACTTACTACAAAAGTTACTACATAAATACAAACCTTATAGATCACCTAGTCCCTACATCTAAGTACACTTTTGTCAATCCTATACAAGGTTATTTTGCATGAAGACTACCTTACCTTTTTGGGTAGTATATGTAGCTACTTTAGATGTCCCATTAAGATTATCATCACTTGTCTTTTTCCTCTTCTTATTGGCAACAAAGTCTTGTTTCTTTTGAGTAGGTATTGCCACATGTCCACATATTGCTACATTATTTCTTGGAGGACTTGTATCAACAACATTATCAAGCCCCTTTTGCTTAGTACTTTTGACATTGATGGGCTACGCAAGTAATATTACAAATGACATTCCAATACTTGAGTTGGGTAAGGAATCGTCTGTGTGTCCTTTTGAGGCTTGAGGCACCTCTTGCACTCCACTTCTAGGTATAGGTCGAGTTGTGGTAATCAAGTTGGGGTCATTCCCAACAATTGGATTATCGTGAACAACTTCAACAATGCAAACTTCAATCGCAAGTTGTGATTCCTCCAGAATGCATTATGAACCATTGTCATGACAATCAACTTGGGATTGCTCCTAGCAACCCTTTGAACCCAATGTGTTTGGGACTTCAATGACCATGTCATCAAGATCCATCACATCATAAAATCCTATTAGTGTTGTTGCTACAAAAAATAACACAAGGAATGGCATTAGCTTCAAGATTAGTTAGTTCTCATGCCATACCAAATATATTTACTCAATCCAAGTAGAGCCACTTTAGATGAAAGTTGAAAGGTCAAAAAAGGATGAAATGTTACACTTGTATATTTCGTTAAAAAGCAAGCAGTTCATTGTGTAATGGCCCTGCCCTAGATCCTGAGGGTAACATCCAACCATATTAGAAACATTACATCTATCAAAACATAACATCCTATCACCACTTGACATCTTCACATTGGTTTAGTAGCAAGCCAAAATTCTTGGCCCAACATCTTTCACAGATGCATCTAGTCTCTTCCCTATGGGTAACAAACACATGGCTTTCAATAAAGGAGTGTCCAAGTCCAAAAAGTGGCACATCAAGGCTAGATATTCCCCATTTTGCAATTGGGCACTTTGGAATTTTGTGTGAATGGGGAGTATTACTATAAGTTAGGCTACTTCACTGAAAAACCTTTGAGCAACAACTAGGACTTTTTCCCTTACTTTTGTAATCCTTTTGGGGAATAACTCCATCTATTTTGCATTAAAGATTACTCACCCTAAACTCTAAAATGAAAACTCAAATCTTCAGTTTTCAAACCAAAAAGTCTCGGAAAAGACCATTGGTCCCCATAGTAAAAAGTGATACATCCCAAAAAAATTGTTTAATTGTATAAATTTATATTAAGGAATGTAAATGTGAGACCTTCACATCAAAAGCCCAACTTCATGATATCCAAATATGATAACAAGTGTAAATTCCAATTAATATTGTCAAGAATGTAATCTCAAGAAACCCCCAATTACATATATATAATTCCCCAAAAAAGAATTTTCATGTCACCCCACTCCCCCAACATTGAGAGGAAAAAATTAGCTAAACGCAAAATATATACTAGAACTTGCAGCCAAGTCTTATTTGAAACATAAATAGTGTTTTTTTTCCAATTTTTGAAATAGCATCAAATGTGAGCATCCCAAGAGGAATATAAGATGAGACCTCCAACCTCTACCCAGGAACTATCAGAAAAAAAAAACCCCTATTATGATTTGCCTATCTATAATGGATACCCCAAAAATATATATGTAAGATCTTCTAGCCAAGTTTTTAAAAGCCTAAATGATGTTTTTTTTTCAATATTTTGATGTAGCATCAAATGCAAGCATTCCAAGAAGTATGTAACATGAAATTCTGGCCTCTTCCTAGGAACTATTAGAAAAAAAAAGTGTTTTAGTTTGGCTATTTATAGTACATAGCAACAGAAATATAATTACACGAGTCCCCAAAATTGTTGAGTTTCAAGTAATTTTTTTTCCCAACAGAGAATCTTGCAAGAAAATGTTGGACTTTCTCAAAAAACTTTTCTGCAATAGTGCAAAATTTCACACAGAAAAAAAGACTAAAACTAAGCCACATTAAGAAAGAAATAAAAATATACAAAATAGTTATTTATTACAAAGCATATAGAGGGAAAAAAAATGTTGAAGAAAGAGAACAAGGGGAGAAAAATGTTAAGGACTAAGGAGGATGATTATGTCATCCTTGAGGGGGAAAAACAAAAGAAAAATGAAGAGATTAAAAAAATGAAAATAGCTAAAGAAAACAATAAAACACATGTTCCATGAAAGGAAAAATTTGAGCTAGAAAAAAAAGAAAAAGAAAAAGGCAAAGAAATTGTAAAAAGCTTTGCGATTAAAAAAAAATTGAATTTTTTCCATGAATTAAAAAAAATTGATCGAAATTTTGCAATTAAAAAAATCCGCAAAAAATCACCAAATTAACTTGTTAAATTCAATAAATAAAAATAGTTTTGAATGGATAGCCCGGTTAGTAATGGAGTAGTGATTGAGCCTAGCGTAGGGCATGCGAAGGGCAATAGTTGTAGTCCGCTGCCAGTTTGCCCATGTGCATGAAGCACAGGTTTGCCACCACCATGCCGGCATCAAAAAATAATATTAAAAAAATGATTTTGGCCGATGCTAGTGGAGTGACCATGCATGTGAGTGGAGCAAGTGTAACCCCGACTAGCCTATTCACAACAAGGCTCTCAACCCAACATTAGAAGATGAACATACCTAGCGTGTTCATTTATTGTTGTTGATAGCATCCTGTCCCCCTCGCCCCCTTCGACACCCTCATCCCTTCTTCCAAAACATTTAGTGAGAGCATCTTTGCTTCAATTATTGGGTTGTAATAGCAATGGTGAGCATCCCAACATAGATTGAACTATAAGTGCAACCTCTTCCCAAATCTTGTCAAGGAAAAAGGCCATCTCAACTATTGATGAGTGCAAGTATCCGGCACGTAGGGTTGGAAAAGAAAATTATGCAATCACCAATGTTGTGGAGGTAACTAGTTCTTTGGGTACAACCTAGAAGATACGACCACTGTAGTGCAAGTATTCGATTCTCTGGGTAAAATCTTGAAGGTGAAGGTCAAGTTCTTGTACTCAAACCTAACCAATGTTTTTCTTAAGAAAATTTGTATATAGATAAAATAGCTATCACCCATAAGAAGGTATAGAAGAATCGGCGATTATCCCTAAAAAATTTAACCAAGTTTGGCTATAAACTCAATATGATGTACAAATCTTTGATTATGCTTCTATGTTTTGGTTACACCTTGAAAATGAATTGTAAAAATTTGGCTTTTAGAAATTTTTTTACTTACATTCTTAGTGATTAAAACCTCCAAAATTGTTGTTTTTTTAATTTTTAGTTTTCATTTTTTTTGGGCAAAATCTTGCCAATAAAAGAAAGATTGGACCTAAGTTGTGGTATTTTGTTGGAACCAATACAAAATTTGATCCACTATAGTACCTACTTCTAAGGTCAAAATATGTAATTAAATAATCTTCTAAATGAAATCGATTTTTGTGGGAATTTGAATGTGACATGCCCTTTGTTGAGCTTTCCTTGAGGTGATACCAAAGGTCTACTTCCTTTCATGCGTCCTTCACCTCCTCCATACCATGACTGCATAATAGTTAACAAATTAATTAGTTTCCTTTTAATTTATTATACTATGAAACTTTGACACCATGGTTGATGACCAAGCTACTTTTAGACAACTTTGTCATCACTCAGGTTGATCCGTTGACCTTCTCAACCAAAATAGTCAAATTGGTGGTTGCAAAATACTAACAAAAATACATTGTTTTGGTCGAAATGACTCCTTGAGGTCATGGGACATTGGTTTTGAGAGGCTGGAGTTTTTGAAGACTCAAGATTGACCAATTTATTTATGATCTTATCTTTCGGAGTGTTGAGATGAGCTTGGAGTCTTTCAATGCCAAACAAAAATGTTTTTGTTCTTTGTAATTGCCAAGGTTTTTCAGCATCACAATGAGCAATTGGAAATAACCATATGTTTTTCAACATCATTTCGTATATTCTTGTTTTTCCAGATCTACTCCAACCTTTTCAGAATCAAAAATTTTATTTTAAATTTTGAACTTCAACATCTTGTTATTCATGATGTTTTACAATTAATATTAAAAATGAATTGGGAAGTTGTAGAATGTGTAGAGCTGCCCTCCCTCCCAACAAAGCCCAAAGTGGGGCATAACATTCATATTTGTTTTAACTTTACAAAGGAAAATTACCATATAAAAAAAGAGGTGGTTTTATTGCATAGTTTGCTTCTAGCACAAGTCCCACTTGTATTTTATATTTAATAAGTTTTTTTTTAAAGGGAAAAATGTAAATATCCATCTTGCATGGAATGAGCTTGTAAATTTCTCAATTCAGTGTTGAGTGGTAATTGCAATGCTTAGTTTGAATTTGGCCACTAATGGGGATAGTGTTCTTCTAGTATATCTAGGTTGATATCTTTTGCTCTCTTTTGAAGGTAGAGTCAAAAGAGGGAATACAAATTGTAATAGGGAAATTTTAAAAAAAAATAATGTTCAATTATTTAAGAAAAATTATAGTAGAAAGGTGGGGGCGGGAGGATCTCCATTTCTGTTCAAAAGAAACATTTTTTAAAATCAGCATTTTTTTAAAATGAAGGAAAAATGGTTTTTCTTTGGTAGGTGAAACTTTCTACTTTTTAAAAGGGCAGCCACCTTTACAAAGGAAAACATAAAGGAAAAATCCATAACAAAAAAATTAGGATGAATGATCCCACCTATAAACACATATAAACATAAGTAATGCTACATGTCACCTCCATTTTGATCAAATTATAACATAGTGTAGACCATGTTTTCAAGTTCCGGAGGCATATTTAATAATCATATTTTGCACTAGTGCGGGTGCAGAAAGGGGATGAAAACATATTGAAATACTCTCTTTTGAGGAGTCATATTGTGTAAGACAATCTATTTAAGAAAAACCAAAAGGTTGGCTGAAAGCAATGGACTACAAAAAAGTGCATGTCACCAAAATTGTTATCAAGGAAAACTTTTAACATTAACACAATTTGCACACTATGGTTGAAAGGTTCGAAAACATGTAATTTGATGGTTGGTAATAAAATATGTTTTGCACATTTGATGATATTTGTCAGAACCAATCATATTGCTTTATCGTTTGGTAAATGATGATTTTGAAGTTTTCATAAACTTGAGTCTTAGCGGTAACAAGTAAAATATTTGAAATGAGTTGGTGTATGGTCCAAAATTCAATGGTGCCACATTTGAAATTGCAATTTTTTTACTGTGACAAACTTTGAGGATTTCTTTGGAATTCTTTTTTTCTCAACAAACTTTTTTTTGGCTTGGGCAGATTTGGGGGGCTTCTTTGGAACTTTTTTCTAAACACATTTTTTTCATTGGGGGTGGACTTGGGGCGTCTTTAAAAAGAATTCAACACATGTTTTTACTTTAAGGCAAATGGGGGGGGGACTT
>Ga0209208_10001464_pt1 | contig 33376 bp, 32 predicted proteins | sample S1TSphfallax_3_FD_187694 | JGI IMG/M metagenome (GOLD analysis project Ga0209208, IMG submission 187694) | Host-associated microbial communities from peat moss isolated from Minnesota, USA - S1T2_Fd - Sphagnum fallax MG (SPAdes) (version 2) | ecosystem: Host-associated > Plants > Peat moss >...
TTCAGAGAGTAGATACAACACAACAAATTCAGGAATCACCTTTGCAGTAGCTCTACTTGGATACAAATATATGCATTAATCCCACAATAACAGTCCAATGTACTTTGGGAGCATCTTCACTGGCTGTAAAAATGAGCTGCATACACAGAGTATATACTTTGGATGAAGTACAACATTTAAGTAGTGTGAAACAAGGTTGTGGTTGAATTTTGGCCAAAAATAAAACAGGAATATACTGTTATGTATCCTTTGGTGGGGGGGGAGAAAAAACTAATGACTCAAAGAAGAAAAAAATTAATTAAAATTTTGACACTTTTGACACAGCTTTTTTGTTTTGGGGGGGGGCTGCATTTTGTAAGTGTTTTAAATTTGGGGTGGTTTTCTAAAAACATATCATTAATAAATGTTAAACTTTCCACAAGATTCTTGCAAATTGAATCTACCTCACAAATCTCAGAAAAAAATAAAAAATAAAAAACCAGTGTGACATTATAAATATGCAAATTGATACAAGGATCCCATATGGGTCAGTAAAAAAATGATTGGTTTTGATTGGCTCATATGGTGGACATTACAAATAATCTCTTAATTAACGATTTCCAATTTTTCATATCTATAGCCAAGGTGCTGCCCTTTTTGTGCAAATGTTGAAAAAGAAAATTGCGCAAATTCAATGATCTTTTGAAAAAAAAGAAAAAAAATCAATTTTTAAAAATCATTTAAAATCTAATTTTTCTTCAGAATTTTATACATGGTTCAAGTAGGTAACCAAAAATATATTAGGGATGTTTAAAATTTTCCATTTCATATTTTGCTAATAGCCAAATTTGGCTAAGTTGGCTTATAGATAAACGCCACCTCCATGCTACATCAACACTAGTGAGGAGGGGAAAATAATTTAACACTTGAAGTTGGATGTGGTAAGCACTCATAGAAACTCATTAGGGAGTGTGGGTAGAAATGTTCTTATTTTTGGCACTCGATTAGAATTGACACACAATGGGCACTTTGCAACTACAGATATGTACTTACTCCTTGCCATGATCCTCACATACAAAGAGGTGCGTGTGATCTTTGTTGCATTTTTAAGACTATACATTCTATGTGTGCAAATGTTTTGGATTATCATGTTATACAAATAAGCCCATATTTTATTTTTCCTCTCTCTTTTGTGGGCACCCATTTTGAAGGTTTCTCAAATTTTTTGCCCAAAGAATCTCCATTATGTAACATTAAAATGGTTTTTTTGGGGGGGGCACAAATTGACCCAAAAAATGGCTTTGAATAATTAACTCTTCATTTCTAGTTTTTTTTCCTCATTTATTGTTGATGGTGCTCACATTCGTTTAATCTTCCTTTTCAAATGTTTGAATATCTAGATACACAACTATGAACTCTAGACCTCATGGTGCAACCTTAGAAATATGTCACATACCTTCCAATTTCTTTTTCTTTTGAGGTAACTTTGTTCTACCTTTTTGTATTCTATTACCACTTCAAAATATATTAAAATTTTGGAGGTTAAAGGATATGTTCATGTGTGGATGAAGACATCCTACAACCGAACCAAACAATCACATTTCATACAATAGTTCATATTGCTTAACCATAGTACAATGATCTTGATATTTCTTACATGTGTTGTATTGCTATTGAAGGTCATCTTTTGAATTTAAGTTTATGCTTGTCTTGTTATAATCTCTCATTGCCCTTAGGGAGTTTTTGTGCATGTGACACCAAATGATCATTGCAATTTTAATCCTTCCTTCCTAGCATGTTTACAATCCCTTCTCTTATATGACTTGATATAATAATATCAAGTTTTTGATTGCCTTAGAGTTTAAGGTCTCTAAATGATCCAAAAGAGTTCTAGATCATTGTCAAGCGTTTCTTCTCATCTTTTCAAATATCAATGGTCCCATCTTAATGAAGATCATTGTCATTGCCATTACTTTGATGACATGCTTGAAGAAATGGATGTTCATAATTTTGTTGCACCTTTTAGCTACTTGATCGAACATGGCTTTCTTCAAGGGTTTTTTAACTATTTATTTATGTGCAGCCTAAATCACAATTATCCATAGGACAGTGTAGAAAGAATGACAATTGTCCCTAGAAATATTTAACCAAATTTGGTTATAAACCGAATATGGAATATAAATATTTAATGAACATTTTATATTTATGGTTACATATTGCAAACCAAATACAAAAATTTCAGAGTTTTTTTTAATTTCTTTCTCATTTCCAAAAACTGATATTATCCATAATCTCTTTAATTATAAATTTGTGAATTTTACTATTTTTTTGGGCAAAATTCTAGTGGTAAGAAAGAGGTTTCAAGTTTCTTCTTTTGCACGTCTTAACAATCAATCCTTTTTAATAATAGCTGGAAGTGCTTGTGATTGTGAAGATGCACCCATCATCCTTCACGTGAACAACTCATTCACAAAAGGTTAATTCAACTCCAAGATGTAATGTTAGAACATACTTCATTCAAGTTGTTTTAAAATGAGTTGTTGAATGTCAATAGGTAAAAAGATGGTTAATTAGCTCATTTTTTACATTTTGAAGAGTCCAAATCTTACATTTACTAACTTATCTTGCAATAATGATAGTTATCAACTTATAACGTTCCTTTATGTTCTTGGTCAAAAATGTTGGCAAACCATTTAATAAATATCACTAAACATATGTTAGTTCCATGTGAAAACTTGGAATTTTAATATGAAATGAATGGACTATCAATTATTGAAATTGACAAAATTGAGTTTCATATTAAATTAAAAATTTCAAAAAATATATATTGTATTGAAAAAGTTTCAATGAATTTTATTTGTAAACTCTTCATTTGATGATAATGTATGTATTAATTAGAATTTTTACTCAATTATGTGATTCTTTTGAAATCCACATTTTAAATTTTGTATGTGTGACAAACAAAATTTCATAATTTCAAAAGTTCGCTATGAATCCATTGATTTTTGAAAAAATCATTAATATTTTTCAATATGATTCTCATTAAAATATATTCTAATATGAATAATTTTTTAAATTAACAATGTTAATGTTGAATATGACTTCACATTATAAATTCATTTACACTCCCCCCAAAAACTAGGAATGCATTGATCCAAATTGTTTGTCTAATTGTGCTTTCATGTTCAACTAATATTATTTCATGTTCAAACCCTAGGGCAAGGATGTGGCTAATCCCGTCATTTGTCATTATAAATATTTTAAACAACCATTAAATTTTTTTCCCTCTAGTTGGACTTCGTTGTTGTGTTTCCAATCAATCTATTGATATGATGTCCATAGCAATGTAAGTATTGAGACACATGATTTACATGCCAAACACCTTTTGCTTTCTCCTTCCATTCAAAAAGGCAATTTCCATGTGATTCACAAACATGTGAACAATTGCGTGTTCGTTTCATCCATCCTTCGTATTTCTCATTACCATGTCACATTGTCATTTCCAAACACTATGTCCCTACATCCGTACGTTTTTAAATTTCATTATTTTTTATATTATCTAAACATGTTTTGGTATGCAATCGACCTCCACATGATGTTTTTGAAACTTAAGAGCCCAAACAAACCAACAACAACAACAACAAAAATGAGTTACCATCATCAACCAATTCCTCCCCTTTAGTTTAGTAGTAAAACTATTTGCATAAATAAATAAATGTTTTTGCCAAAATTACTTGGGATATTAAAGGTCTTAAAAAGTCCCCCTTTGAGTCATTACAATACATTTTAGAGAATAGATTTTGTTGGTATTTTAAAAGGTAGAATTTTCAAATTTACAATTTCACCTTTTAAATGCTCCTTCTATGCTCACTTCTGAATTTTTATTAAGTTACAACGAAATAATTGTGTTATTGGGTCTTTTGGAGTGGAGTTAGAATGGAAATGGTAGAATTTTGATAAGAATTGTGCCATTTCATTTTCCTTCTTATTTCCTTTTTAAAAAGTTTTGTACTTTTACATCATTTTATTTTTTTGGTATTTTTTTGGTAGTGTGTTGATGTGAAAGAAGGTGGGTTTTTGCATGCATGCAAGAATGTTAAAGGGCATTTGACCATTTTAAAATATAAATTATTATTTCTAAAGCCAATTTTTTTTTCAATTTTTCCTTCAAATATTGAAGTTTATTTCTCTGCTTAAATATGATGTCATAGTGTAGAAAATCATCATAATTATGGCAAGCTTTGGTATGAATAATTTCATTACTTACATGACATTAACGCAATAAAATATAGCAAATCGTGAAATATGTAATAATTTCAAATCTTAAGATTTTGATTGTTTGAAAAATATTATTCAATCATTTTGTTAACGATGAAGGTTCACCCTAGGCTATGGTAAAAAAAGGTTAAAGCTAATATGACCTTTTTTTTTAATTTTTTGTCATTAGGAGCTTCAACCCAATGTTGTTTTTTTAAAAATTGATTTTGAAAAAGTGCTGAATTTTTTTCCCAAGGAACAAAACACATTTTTCCAAGTTTTTCCAAGTTATTCTCAACAACTCACAAAATAGGAAAAAGAAGAAGAAGAGTGCTTAAAACCTTATGTAGCCAAAGAAGTGCATTATGTATATATATAATAAAAAAACCTCTTTTGAAAGTCACCCAATCCCAACACTAATTTGATCAAATTGAGTTTAACTTCAGCATTTGTATTTAATCATGTTAAATTAATTTTAATTTAATTTCTATCGACAAAAATCACTCTTAATTCAATAACAGCTTTGGCTCAATATATTACGAAACAACAACCATGCACATAGCCTTGTTGACGAGAGTATTTTTTAGCAATAATAAGTACCAAAAGCCGAATGAGGGGGGGGGCCATTTTCTGGGAGGGTTTTAGAGCGTGATCGTATTCGAACTGAAGGGTCAAGCCCATTTCAAAGACGAAGGTCATTTCTAAATTCAATAAATTTTTTGCTCTTTTTCGTCCAAAAGATACAAAATGACAAACATGCACATTGCCTCGTCATACACCTTTTTCTTTTGTAATACCAAACGAGCAAAGGATGGCTTCCAAGCGTTTTAATTTATGGTCAGGTCCAAACGAAGTTCCAATGATTTTTTTAAAAAAAATTTCCCTTGGTAAAAAATTTCACCAAATTTCAAGCTGAAAAATATAATTTCAACCTTTGCAAAGGAATTTCCATGGCAAAAAAATGGGCCCTAATTTGTCAGATTTTGAAAATAAAATAAAATTCCAGATTGCCAGATTTTTATAATAAGTTCTGGTAGGTAGCCAAGAATATAGAAGGATTCTTTTATGTTTTAGTATGTAGCCAAATATGGCTAAATCATCTTATGGACAATCATCACTTCAACTACATCACAAAATTGGGAAAAAAAAATTTAAAAAAAAAACCCTGCAATGAACCCATTCCTGTACACTGGTGTTTTTTTTTAAAAAAATTATTGATGAAATTTTGCCACATAATGAAATAAAAAATGTGCAAATTAAGTGATTTCAGAGGTTTTCAATTGCCAGATTTCTACATTTGGTTTTCAGTGTGTAGCCAGAAATATAGAAGGATGATTAAAGTTTTAAACTTCTTATATGGTGTATAGCCAGATTTGGCTAAATCTTCCTAGGGATGATAACCACTCTGACTTTAAAACAAATTTCCAAAAAAAACATTGCTATACACAAAGAAAATGAAAAAAAAAGAGAATAATATGTATGTATAATACAATGATAAATACACTCCAAATGTAATAAATACATAGTAAAGTAAACATATCGTATAAAATATATATATTTAAAAATCACCTCGGTATCTTATTTATTATACCGGGCAGATTTTCACGGGCAGAAAGGAAAAAAACTGGGGGAAAGAAGAAGAAGAAGAAGAAGACGACGAGAGGAGGGAGTGTCGGAGTTCGTTCTCGTCTCCGCCGTGCACCGAAGCACCGCATCCGAGCTCCATCTCTTGTTGTTCTTCTCTCGCCTTTGTTGCCACCTGCTGCTGCAATGGTGTGGCCGATCGAGAAGGTGAAGGGTTGGAAGCAGGATGCCGACTGCCTGGCCGCAATGTGGCTGCGAGGTGTGCGAGGGACGTCCCACAAAGAGCGTCTGGAGTTTTTCTACGGGCCTCAAGCACATGCTTGTAAGTGTTGTTGGAAAGAGGGAGGGAGAAGGAGGAGGAGGAGGAGTTCGTTGCAGGAAACCTGTGCTTGTTTTGCGGGAGTGTTCGTTCTTCATAGTCGTTCTCAGATTTTTTTTGTCTTCAAGTACGGGATGATTCCGTTTGTTGTTGTTGATGTCAGTAGAGTTTTCTCTTCCCTCCAGTTTAGCGCTGGCTGTGAGCTTTTTTCCGTCTTGACGCATTTCTGCACTGTTAGGAGGTTTGTCGGTAGTGAATCTGGAGCTCTCTCTCTCTCTCTCTGGATGACTCGAGGTCGTTTGTGGAGTTGTCGCGTCTGGTACGAGTGATGTGAGAAGGTTGATGTCTACAGAGAAGTGTCTGTTTGGGGTATAAGTGGAGGGGATTTTGGTAGGGGGAGTGTGTGTGCTGTGGCAGATGGATCGGATTCAAACGGAGTTGTCTTTTTTTGTGCGAAGACAATCTCTCAGGATCTGAAGTGAGTGATGTAGTACTGCAATACGATTTGGATCTAAGAGTCTCAATGGCAGGATAATGCCTGAACTTTCTTTTTGTCCTTTCCGCACTAGCTGGTTGTGAAGAAATGAGGTAGTCAGTGCGGCTTTCTTGTTTGCAGAAGCAATGAGGATTGATCGCTGACAATCTTTTAGGATAGTGATTGATACAGAGATAGAGTCGCTGTTTGTTTGGTAACGAATGAAGCAAAACACTATGTGGTAAGTCGTGGGAATATGAACAGTCTGCGAGGTTTCCTGGGAAGGTTGAGCGAAGGCTTGCGCTCCTCGGATCTCTTTTGTGTAAAGCTTGAATACTTAATTATCTCCGGGCGGGGATACTAGATTGAGCGTCATTATTAGATCGTTTTCTCCGGAAGCTTGTTTCAGAAGATGTGCAGCAGCAGCATCACTTTGTGAAGCCAGAGCTCGATTGAGCAGGAAAAAAAAAAACCTTGCAGTAACAGTTGTTCTTGGCAATGGTGGAAAAAATGGCAGATGACAGGTTCCGGGCAAGTTTCTTGCACGGTCGTATGCCGATGTTGGCATCTTGCGCAGCGCGACTACGTGGATCTACAGGGTTGACGTGGGTAGACATGGGAGGAGGCACGGCCGAGAACATTGACATGATGTCACAGTTCATTGATCTCGAATCCTTTGATAAGATCTACGTCGTGGACATCTGCTCTGCCTTGTGTGAAGTTGCTCGGCAGAAAGTGATCAGTCAAGGCTGGCATAATGTTGAAGTAGTCGAGGGCGATGCTTGCACGTTCACTCCTGCTACACCTGCCACTCTCATCACCTTCTCCTACTCACTGACAAGTAAGTCTTGAACTACCAACTTTGTTTCAGCCGATTTCCACAGACATATGATGCGGAGACATTTCATGTATTTTCGATTTGTTCCACAGCAATCTGATCCCCTATTGTTGTTTTTGTTCCTTGTGATACAACAGTGATCCCCAACTTCATGTCAGCAATTGACAATGCAGTCAGCAACTTAGCAGAGGATGGAATCATGGGTGTGGCCGATTTCTTCACATCTGCCAAGTATGATCTCCCCAACCGTCAGCACAGCTACATACAGCGCTGGTTCTGGCGAAGTGTCTTTGATGTTGATGGCATTGGTTAGGCTCTCTCTCTCTCCTTGCTTGATTTCCTCTACTAATGTGTGTTAGAGCCTCTGCACACTATGGCGTCATTGTAGTGCTACCTTGAAACTATTGTTGTGGAGATTTCTCTTTGATTTCATAGATATGAGAGAGAAGTGGTTCCTGTTTGGTCCATGTTGATGGTGGGGTAAGAAATGCAAAACAGATGTCCTTTGTAGTGTGGCAGGGTTTTGTCTGCTTTCTATTTTCTGTTTTGGCTCTTTGGTTTGATAGTTTGATTACCACAATGCTTCTCTACCTCTTAAACCTAATTCTTTCTGTCTGAATGTGCAGACTTGGGACCTGAGAGGCGACTTTATCTTGAGCACAAGCTTGAACCAGGTACAGCACCTGTATTCTCATGAAAGTTGAGAGAAAAGAATAGATTCAACTGTGTGTAGCATTCCTGTGTATTATGATAGAGGAAATCATATGTTTTGACATATCAGCACAGAATCTGCACCAGATCAGGAGTTTCTCTGACAACTTTTGTTTGTGACTATCTCCCTTATGGAAATCATGTACTGTCAGTTTGATTCGACTGATGAATCCCTGCAGTTTTGATCTCAAGGTTGTGGACTATTGTAGGCTCTCGCATCTGGTGTCTAGTTTGACAGGCAAAAGCAAAGTTATATTCAGTTACCATTGTTTCTTTTGTCAACTTCAGTTTCATGGTTGTTGTACATGATTTGCAGATTCTGATGAAGGTCTGATGTCCTGTGGATGCAGTTTATGAGTATAATGCCCGTGGAAAGATCCCCTACGTGCCAGTACTGCAAGCTCCCTATTATCAGTGGATTGGTCGGCGCCGTGATTACACAAGTCAGTTTGCATTTTTTCCTGTGCTCTCACTTTGTTTTGCCAGATCAAAGTACTCAATGTGACTTATCTGATTAGTGTCTGTGATCAGTGTGATATGCAGACCTTTTCTTGAGCACTTGTTGCCATTAGATTCTTACAGAACACAACATAGTGTAGCCTGCCACACACAACTGTGTGGTATAGCCATGGCAAAAGTAAAGACTGGCAACATACATCAGTAGCTTGTGATTTGGGGTAGTTACTATTGTTATGCAAGTGTAATGTTATTGACAATGAACTCATGCCCACAAAATGCTGCAGAACAAAATCTAGCACGCTTTCCTGCCAGGGCTTCGGATGAGTTTGAAGCAAAGCGACCACCTGCATTCCCACCTACGTTCCTCTATTCACTGTCTTGGGAGGATCCTAGGGAGGATGACAAGGTGTTGCATATAAATGGAGACGACACTGTTCTAACTCTAACCTCTGGAGGCTGCAATGCCTTGGACCTTGTCTATCAGGTAAGCATAAAAAGTTCTTTGTAGTAATGTCATGTTCACTGGGGATGACCCTTCCTGGAGGGTTTTGGTGCCTTGTTTTGTAACTGACAGCATTCGATCATTCATTGAGAAATTGTAGGGTGCTCACCAAGTTGTGGCTGTGGATATCAACCCAGCTCAGAGCTATCTGCTGGAGCTGAAGCGAGTGGCTATTGTCCGGTATTATCCTCATTTGCAGCTATTTACAATGTTATCATTGTACTGCTCTCAACTGTCAGTATAGGAGACTGTGCATAAATGTAGATCAGTCACTGATTTTCTGGAAGTAGATTGGCTGTATTTCAGGTTGCCATTCCAAGATGTGTGGCAAATGTTTGGAGAGGGTGTCCATCCAAAGTTTCCACTGTTGTTTCAAAGGGAGATTGCTCCTTTTCTTAGCCAAGGAGCTTCCAAGTTTTGGTAATTTCTTTCTTCTTGACTTCTCAAGCTCCTCAGTTATGGAGGTTGCTCTTATAGGATTTCTCACCATTGTATTTAACTGTCCGGATCATGCTAAGCAATGCAACTTTTTAAATCTTCTGAACATGTCTGATGTTATGGATGTAGGTCAAGGAAGAGGCGCTACTTCAAGAATGGGTTGTACTATCATGGTATGTGCTGTTGTACAGTGTATAAAATGGTTAGCATTCTCTGCTAATTTCTATGTCATTACCTGGAGAGAGTTGGAGGTGTAGCTGCTTACCAAATTCTGGCATCTGTCACAGGTGGTATGGGGCGACTAATCCGGGCTGTACGAGCTCTGGCCAAAATAACACGCCAGGTATAAGGACAACAATTGCAGTGCCATTACTTCCTTTAAGCATTTCTTGGAGAAGCTCTGCAGATGAGGACAATACACATTATTTACATTGATTGTATATTTTGCAGCAACACTGGATTGAAAGCCTTGTGAATGCTCCTACCTTGGAACACCAGAAAGAACTTTGGTGAGTCTTATTGTTACCATAGAATTAAGCCAAAAGCCCAGTGGTTGAGGTTTGTGTGGGATATACCTATTTTGATGGTATCATAAAGTATCGTCCTACAGAACCTGGGGATCGTGACTAATGGGTTCCATTTCTCAATCTTGCACAGGTTTGCTACAGTTGGCAAGTGGCTCTTGCAGGCGAACATTGTCACACGACTCTCAGCTTTCCTTGTCACAAACCCAGTGGTCCTATGGTTCTGTGCTGGTGTGTGCAAAGGTCAACTCAACCTTATTCGCAAGGAGGATAACATCTATAAGTAAGGCTCAGTGTGCAACATTGTCTTCTGATTGTGTGGAATTAGAAAGTTTCTGGTTTAGTGTTGTTCAATGCATGTGGCTGTGATATGACAAACTGTATTTGCTCCTGCAAATCTTGGATTGTTGACATATTGAAAGGAACTGACTGACTGCTCCTTTTTTTCTACTCAGTTATGTTGTACGATGCTTGAACTCTACAGCTGAATACTCCCATCTTCGTGACAGGTAAGTTTGTTATGCACCTCTTCTATAGTTAGTAAAGTGTGCAGGTGAAATATGAAAGGGATAGCCTTTGGAAACCCAACTTATTTTATGCACTGTAGAGGTAATGATCTGTTTTGGTTGCTCCAAGAAATTCCATGGTGCTTCATTGAAGTGTGTTTGATATGGAGACATGGTCATTTGCTGTGACATACAATGGAGAACTTGAATTAAGTGTTGGTGGAAGCTCACCAAATCAGATGTCAAACCCTCATTTATACATGCTTATGACTTAAAAAACCTAAACCAATTTTTTTGATTTGTATCTCAGCAATTACTTCTATCGATGCTGTTTGACTGGGAAATTTTCAAAGCACTGCTGTCCAAGGTTTCTTGAAGAAGAGGTTTTCAATAAGCTGAAGGTGAATCTCTTTCTTATATCTTGACAAAGTGTGCCTTGTCACCCTGTAGTAGAGAAAATGCCCTAATGTGTGGTTGGAGGATTGCTACATTGAAAACTTGCACTCACCTCCTGTTGTAGAAGTTCCTGAATGGCTTTTCTGAAGGTGTTTTGAGGCAAGTGTGAAGTAGTCCTATCATTTCTTGTTGATACATGCCCTTTTATATCCTTGACTTCTTCCTTTCTGATTACAGAGCAACCTTTGGTTTTGTATTCTTGATTATAAAAGTATCTAGAACATCCTTAACTTTTGAATGATTGCAGGTAGACTTAGCAAGTGAAGAGCGCCTACTCATTCGAACTACTGCATTTGTTGAGGAGTTGAGGAAGCGCATGTACACAAAGGTATGTCAATGTTCTATCAGTATCTTCAATGGGAGGTGTGTGCATTTTCACTCCTGGCTTGTTCTTGGCATGTCACAATTTGTCAACTGAACAGGTTTCTGAAGTCTGCAGGTTATATTGATGGATCATGTTGACTGGCTTGAGCAAGACGACATCGATGTTTTGTGTGCAGCCTTGAAGGATCAAGTAAAGGTAAGAATGGATAGAAAATATGTTTTTTTACTGGAAACTGGGAAAGCTATTCAATGTGATGTATGAGAACTTGAAGCCTGATGCATTCTGATGGTGACCATGATTTTGCAGCCTGGAGGTCGTGTAATTTGGCGAAGTGCATCACGCAGACCTAAATATGCTAAGTGTATTGAGAAAGCAGGATTTAATGGTAAGTCAATCAACAGCTGATCTACATTGAATTTATGTCTTCAGAGGAAATCAGGATATTCTCTATATTCCCACTAATAGTATCACCTTTTCAGTGGAGAGTTTAGGCTATGATGTTACCCTAGAGATAATCAGAGACTTGTTTCAATGGGATGAAAATGCCAACATAAACCTCAAATATCCAGAAGAATCACTCCCCCTGGTATCTAGAACAACCCCCAAGCAGACTGGACATACAGAAGACAGAGAACCGGCCATCTATTTCATTGCAAAAGAGAACTCATAGGGTCAACAGCTCATGGGAACATTTGCTCTTTCCAAGTGTTATGCAAAACAATCCGAGTCATTTCACATGTGCAGTTTGATAGATAGAATAGTGCATGTTTTGATATACTGGTGTATCTCACTAATACTTAGTTTTCTTATGTGCAACTTTATTCAGTTGTGCGCATTACATCAAGTGAGACATATATGGACCGCGTCAACATGTATGCAAGCTTCTACGTGGGCATACGACATGGTGGGCGCAGCCTGGATCCAACAAAAAAAGTATCTGAAGTAAATCTTGAGGCTTTGGATTCTCTTCTGCAAGCAACCACTGCAATATAAATGACCTGCAGCGTTTCTGATTTTAACACTGTCCAACTGATTGTCATGTTGTCCTGACTCTCCTTTTCAGTTTTGTTTCATGAAGGCACTTCTGAGTCTGTTGAGAATGTTCTCTAACAGAAAAATGCGCATTTCAAAAAATTAGATTCATTTCGGCTTATAAGTGTGTATCACTGTATGACTTGATTCATGCAATGGTACCTTTGATTTGCTTACATGTTTTAGTAGTCTCAATGGGTGTTGTATGAAGTGCCCATCAGGTGAGATTGTTTTCACATAGGATTTGTGCGAGTTGAAGGGAAAAAGGGATAGAGAGCATTTTGTCATCAAAATTGGCCCCTTGGTCAATTGAGTGAATTGCATGGGGGTTGTATTTGTAGACCGTGTTGGTTGCTTGCTTGTTCTCTTGCTACATGAGAATTCTTCTTAGTCTCTCCCCCTCCCCCTGTAATTTGAGTTTCCTTCTCAATAAATATCCCCACAAATGCTGCAAATTGTAGTAGTGAAAGCCCCTGAGAGATTGACACTTCATTGAAGACCATTTGTTGTTGATAGTTGGTTTGCTTGGTCCAGAAGGTTTGCAGCTGTAAGTGAGCAATAACGTCTGTTGTGTGAATTAGTCACCCTTTATGTTTCTTCACTCCCAACATTTGTTTTATTCATTTGCCACCCAATTTCTTGGCTGTAAAGCTTAGCTTTGCCAATCAACAGTCATCTCCTCATAACATAAGCATTACAAAGAACATTAAAATGCCTCAACTTCTTTCTTAGCCAGTGATTTTAACAAGCACAAACTTAAGACTGCGAAGAGAAAGAACTTGTTGAACAGTTGATGATTGATGGTTTTAGTACAAAACATGGCTAAGTCAAACCTCAGCCTCCCAGAAAAATGCATTGTGACTACAGATATAACAATTACATACTACTTGAATCCTGCTTCAAGGATTCCTGTCGCAGCACCTCTCTCTCTCTCTCTCTCTGCCCCCCTGTAGACTGCATATTTGTGACATGACCATCTCCTAGGTTTCATAACAAAACCAAATTCACCATAGTCTCTGACTAGGTACTCTCTTTTTGTTTCACACATTCCACACAAATTCCTAACCTGAACTGAGTCCTGCAGCACATTGTGTTTTCCACTGCCCTTGCACATCTTGTATCTTCACTTCTTTTTCCAACAAAATACAGAAATTCTTCTCACTTGTCAAGTTTGCTGCTCAGAGTTCCTTGCCTTCTGTTGCAGCACATCTAACTTCAGTATATATCCTGTCTTCCTTGGCATCCATTCACAGTCAAATGTCCTTCACAGACCCAATACCAGACATACAGCTTGATTGCAAGACATGCATTCTACTCTGCTTGAAAGAATCCAAGGCTATACCAACATGACACAGTGATAGCTACCATGTGGAATAAGGATACAATCCTAGATTTGGTCAACTGTTTGGTGAAGTGCACTATCACCCAGGATATATATTCTGAGGGATGAATTTGGCATAATTTCTAACCATTGCACCACATTTGAGTATGAAACCACTGGAGACAATTCACCAAATGCAGAAAAAGTGTTCCAAAACCTACTACTAGGGAATATCTCTTGAAGTGCATCTCCAGGCTCAGTTAATCTCTGCTCAAGGGGAAAAAAATAGATGCATGAAATTCATGAAGGCAGGAACATGGCCGAACAGAACCCAACTTCAAAAGCAGGGCCAAGAACAAACCTTGGAATCACAAAAGTACAACACTTTCCTACCAAATCAGTATGACTTGCATACATTTGAAGAACAGAGTGTGAAGACATGCTGAAGCGAAGTTTCCAAATAGAAAAGGGAGGGTTCAATAAAGCCAGTTATCAAAAGCTAGAGTGGGGCATCAAGGGAAAATGCACAGGTATTGGTCAGACTTTTATGTGTCTGAACAGGCCTGCCCTATTGTAGGATAGTTGTGCTTCTTAGAATCTACAACTGACAATGAAGCATGGGCACAGTGAAGACTGCATCTCACTTCTAAGCATCTCAGCCCAGCTGCCGCAGTGATTTCCAGAATGCTGATGGAAAGCAGGTATAAGTTCATGACCGTGTAGGCACTGGCCTTTCATCCACAGAGTCACTGAAAAGATCATTATCCTCACCTGCTTCCAAACCAGCTCCGCTTTTTTCTAAGGTTGTCTTCCTCTCTCGAGGAGCCTCTAGTTTCAAACCTGTACCTGAGGTGTCATTTCCCTTGCCTTCCTTTAACCCTGGTGCAGTATCCTCCAGTCCAGGGTTTTGTGCCTCGCCAAGTTTCCTGGCAGGGCCTGCCCAAGAGCCTCCCACAAATCCAGCCAAAGAATCTCCATACAAATCCTCATACAATCCACCTTTTCCAGGGGACTTGACCTTATCAAGATACTGCTTCAATCTTTGAGTAACACCTGGTAAATTCTTAGCCTGAACTTTTGCTTTGGTATCATCTTGCCCTTTTGGAATGACAGTAACCTGTACCAAGGATTCATACTTACCGACAAGGCTCCCTTCTCTGACCCCAATAGGTCCTGGCTCAGTGCTTACATCTGCACCATCTGAGATCCCTACAACATCTACAAGAACCCCTCCATGCTCATCCCGAAAGGAAACCCTAGAGATTCTAGCACGCTTTGCACGTCTCTCACTCTGCTGCTCAGGCTTCCTTGTTACCTCTGTCAATCCATCCCTTTTATATGCATGCACAGTGATATGACTATTAGTTACAAATCTGCCTCGAATACAAAAGTACAATCCCTGTTCCTAAGATAAACATGTCCTTCTCAAGCAGCATTCCAACTACAAGTCATCTTGAAGCAGAAAAGAAATATACCGGGGTTTGCTCTGGAGGTTTGTGGCAAGTGAAGTAGGGCTTGGGACTCCAAGCCGGTTGAGAGAAGTATTGTAGGCAACCACTGCCTCTTGGTCTGCAGGATCAGGAGCTGGTGGATACACAAAATTGGCAGGCGACTGTGAAGATGCTGCTGAGGAAGGGACAAGGATGTTCTTCCGCAGCACATAGCTACGAGTTGATGCAGCAAAACGCAATGACTGCCCTACTTCCAGTTCCACAGGATTGTCCTTAGAAAGTCGCTCATTACTGACAAAGGTGCCATGGACAGAGCCCAAGTCGATGACATAGACACTGCAAGAAGAAAGCACGATCAGAGTGATACTGAAGAAGAGTGTGGGAAGTTGAACACTACTGCCTCTGACTTGTGTGATCCATACTGCTGTATGATTCATCAAGCACATTCTAATCATCTTTCAGGTCATCTGCAGATCATGATGTAACTTTGCATATACTCCAAAAAGTGTGTGAGAAGCATTCAAGAGAATGAGAAGAAAGGTCTTATTGTCTATCTCGTGCTGAACAATTGACCCATTTCTTGGACTCCACTGATAGTAAAAGTTGTAGAAACTGTAACAACAAACTGTTGCTCACAACCAAAACAACTTGCCTGCCATTTTTGTGTTGCACAACAGCTGCATGCTGTCGAGATACAGATGGATGGTCTAGTACATAGTCACACATGAGCGCCTGTCGCCCAAATAGAGCACGCTTCTTCTCCAAACATACTTTGTCCACAACACCGCCTTCTTTGAGTACTTCCAGCACATAGACTCCAGGCTTGAACTCAACTGCCCAATCTGGAGGTTGCCAATTGGAACCGCCTGATCCTGTTGCAGTGCTTGAGGACTACCATCACAGCAACGAAAGAGCCATGCATCAAAAACAACAAAGATGAGCTATATCAAATGCTGTCATCATCATCAGAACACACATACATGCATACATACCATGCTGCTGCAATCCTTCTGCAATTCTGCAATGACATGAGAGAAGAAGAAAAAGAAGAAGATATTGAGGTTCTAGAACTAAAGGTATCAGCATGTCAAGAGTCAAATCCTAATCATCAAGAAGCATTCCATCCTGATGACAGGAAGAACTAGATTGTGGAGTTACCTGTGCACCCACCAGAGAAATCAAGCATTTAGGGTTTCATGTGAAGGGGGAGAAGAATGTACCGGAAGTGGAGCTGGGGGAGCTTCGGAGGATCTCGAGTTTTGTTGGAATCCTTGTTGCGGAGGAGGCGGTTCTTGGGGAGGTGGTACTTGTTGCTTCACGGAGCCAGGTTTCACAGAGAAGGGCTCCGCTGATTCTGCCTTCTTGAACCTGTTCATCCCATACCGGTTCAACATCTCTTTGGGGAACCACTCGTTGCGGCAAAAGGCTGATAATGATGGTGATAATGAAGCAGCAGTCCAAGTATTCACAGCTCTAGCACACCATCATCATCATCGTCATCATCATCATCACATAAACAAAGCTCCAAAGCTCGCAAGCACCCTTCTCCTGAATTCTTCCATCCCGCGCCATCCCCCTCCTCCTCCTCCTCCTCCTCCTCCTCTTCTTCTTCTACTGCCACCAATCCCTCTGCATTCCAAAGCTGCTGCAAAAGTCTCCTCTGAACAAAAGTGGTATCGATTTCCCTGTTTTCCAGATTGCGAGTTCCGAGGGTTGATGATGATGATCGATTGTTCTCGATCTCTTACTGCAGCGATTGATTGATTGATTGATTGATTAATAGATAGATTGATGGATCGATTGTCTTTCTCTCCCCCAAGTGTTTGCAATTGTTGTGAAGCTTTTTAGGGTTGGATCGCAGTGGAGGAGCAGCACAACGACGAATGCTGCCTGCAGCACCAGGGACGCTCCTCGCTCGCGCAACCGTAGTTGCAACGGTCACCGGTTAGCAGTTCGGTAATAGACAGAAGGCCTGTACACGTCCTCTGAGCCACAAATAGACGCTCTGAGAGTACTAGGGCCGCTTAGGGGCCGAAAGTGAAGGGCCGGAGTGAACCAGCACCCACCAGCTTTGCAATAGGCACATTTTCTTGCAATAAGAATTCAAAACTAGATGTCCTCCTGATGTTCAAGAAGATTAAATAATGTATTGCATTTTGAATCTTGTATGAACAAGGAATCCACATAACACTTATATGAGACATGAATTTTAATAGTGTTTTAATGTTTTGTTGCCCTTGGACCTTGTGTTTAGATTCGTTATAGAGTATAATAGCTTAAGGGATTTTGGCCCCTAGTTAATAGATCTATTTTCATATGAAGATTTCTGAAACATGATATTTTGGCTTGTGTTGAAACTTGAAATTAGTTATAGAGTTATAATACCTTGAAGGATTTTGGTTTCTTTTAGCGGACTTTTTGAAGATTATAATTTTTGCATGGTGAAATATTTGAGTTTTCATAATAATTCTTCTTTTTTCCTTAAGATCCTTTTTAATGTAAATGGCAAGGTCACAATGTGACACACCCCTTGTTTATTGATTGATTTGTTTTACATAATGCACATTTATTTTAATGCAAGAAAATTAAAATCTATTTCCTTAGATTGTGTTGTAACTAAAATGTAAATAAAGATTTTTGCATCTCCTCATTAGAAGCCTTAACTCCTTTACTTTCTCATGGGACTAATATGTGCATATTTTGGCAAAACCCAAAAGAGGATCTTCTTGTGCTCAAACATCACATACCACTAGGTTCATCATACCTTGTAATTGACCCAAAAAATAAAATGTGCATAAGACAACATGCACAAGTAATCATAGGGGTTTTATCAACACATGCATTGACATTTTTTATAATCTTCCTTCAACTTTTCAATTTTTCAAATGCATTTTCAATCAAAACACAATTTTTGTTCGTAGATAATCAAATCAAATTTGGTCTACCATATTATTATTTCGAGATTTGTAACCTTTCAACAAGTATGGTTAAATGGGATATGTAGCATCACTAAGAAGGTAAAATTAAATTTTCACGCCTTCAATGTTAACAATATGTTCTTACAAAATTTGTTGTGATCAAAGTGCATGATATGAGCTAAACATCTTGAATTTTTCTCCATCTACAACTCCTCCTATCTAACCAACACAAACATCTCTAAAACAAATAATCATAATCACATATACTTTGTAGCATTATATTGTGAAAATGTTTCTTGTTGTAAAAACTTTACAAGAAAATATATGGCTTGTTTATTTTGTTTCACATTTTTTTAGAATTGTGAATCATCAATGACACCAAATATTTGTTGCAAACTTATGATGTCGTGAAATTGTTCAATGATGTTGAATCTTCAATCGCCAAAAAAGATTGTGAAAATAAATTTACAATATTACTTTATCATCAAACAAAGCATCACATACAATTTTAATATATTTCCTAGTCACGAATGCACCCATACCATATAAATGCATTCATTTGTTCATGAGATAACCCATGTGTTAATCAATATATAACCATTTCAACAATTTTTCTAAGAGGGGTACATGGGTCTTTTAACAAATTGAATTGTAAATGGACTAATAAATGGACCAAACATTACAATGAATACTTAAATATTAGGAATGTTATCAAGTATAAGATTGAAAGTATTTTTATCAAACATTTAAGGAAAACAATGTCATACATGACCTTTAGTAATATTAAAATGTATTTTTTGTAGAGATTCAACTCATCACGTCTTAATCCTTACTTTGTTTCTCCAAGTAAATCACATTGTTATGGCATGAAATTTTCTAACAAAGATTTTTTACATTCACCACTAACATGAGGAGAAATTTAATTAATTTTGGGGGGAGCAAATGTTAGCAAGAAACATCAAAAGAATCACAAACATGAATATTATGTCATCTCGAGCCATTGCTTTTATGCACCTCACAACACAATATAAAAACTAAGGGAGCAAAAAATATTAACATGATGACCTTTATAAACCAAAAAAAAAAAAAGGAAGAAATATTTAATTAGGGGGGTGAACTATTAAATATGTTGATGCATCGAACCAAGAAGGAGAATATTTTGGTTTAAAAGTTAATGAGAAAGGAAAAATATAAGTTTTACCCCTAGCTTTTTAAATAATAATAATAATTAGTCATTTGTCAAATTACAAAGGGGGACGAGAAACAAAAAGGGATGGACTAAGTTTGGGGACAAAGGGGGGCAAGAAAAAAGGGACAATTAAGGAAGTGAGGAGACCCAAAAAAAAAATTGAAGGTTAATGGCAGAGTGCAAATAACATAGTTGTGTAAATCAAACCATTTTATTAATCCACCCACATCAAGCATTGATTAATAAGCTTAGCAACCATGCCTAACTAATTTTAAATCATGCACATACCTTTAAAGATACTTATTTGGATTACAATTTGCTTGAGTGTCTCAAAATATTATTCATTATAAATTTTTAGGTAAATTTTGGAACAAAATATCACATAAGGCAAATGTTAAATCATATATATTAATTCAATAAGTCTCTGTGTCTGTGACGGAGGTTTTGAGGGGTGGGGAAGGGAGAGGCCAGTGAAGTAATGGACGATTTCTTCAGTTAATCTGTTTATCGAGGTCCTGAAACCCAGATCCCAAATTGTAAAAGTAAAATAACCGCCCAAAAACCTTCCTGGCTCCTCTTTTCCGAATTTTCATGAAACCCAACAGTTTTGTGAGGTTTTTTAAAAATAACCAGAACCCACTAACGGGTACCCAGTAGTATTATTGATGATTTAAAACATAGAGTGACATGACTTGATGTTTTAGTCATGTCCCTCCCCCCCCCACCTCCCCCCCAATTTTGTGATGTATCCAAATTGGCAATGTTCCACAAGAATATTTAACCTAATTTGGTTATAGATTAAATAATTTTTTCTCAAGAATCTTTAAATATTTTTGGCTATTGATTGGGACCAACCATTTTTTTGTGTGCCAAATTTCACATTGTTTTGAAATTTCAAAAATTTACATCACAAATTTCAATGATTTTTTGAAAAACAAAATCACCAAAATCAAAAAAAAAGTTTCAAAAAAGTCTTTAAAATTCACCAAATTTCTATACATGTTTCAAGCAGGTAGCCAATTTAATATTAAAAGATGTTTGAATTTCTCCATTGATATTTTGTGAATAGTTAAATTTGGCTAAATTGGTTTATGGATGATCAACACCTCAGCTACATCACAAAACTGGAAAAATAAAACACCAACTAAGACCCATTGTGAAAATCAATCAATCAATTAAATTTTTTTTTCCAAATTTGGAAAATTAGGGCCATTTTTTTCACCAAAAAAAATTTGTATGTGTTGAAATTGTATCTTTTAGGTTTTGAAAAAATGAAAAATTTCACAAAAAGAAGAAGAAGAAGAAGAAGATGGTAATTATTAGGGTTTGAAGAAAATGAAAACCCAAATGAACAAAAAAAAAGAACACAAAGGTTAGAACAAAAATCAAAAAGATCAAATGTGTTAAAATTCACAAGGGGAAGTAGCTAAATTTGGCTACAGGTCAGAGAGGAAAGCAGAAAAATTTAAGAAGCTGGCTATATTTTGACAACCTATAGGAACCTATTTGTCTAAATATGGCAATTTCAGAAGTTTTTTTCCTCGAAATCTGGCAATGATGCTGCATTTTTTCCACAAAATTCATTTTGTATGATGACTGGCACTCGATTTGATTTTGTTGGTGGATTTCGGCGAAAATGAAAACCTTAAGGGCCCACCAAAAATAGCCAGTGCTGTGATTTTTTTGCTGGTGGATTTTCGCTATTTTGCCAAATTTTCCTTTTGAGAAAAGGATATTCTATAACAGATTCCCTGTTAAAAATAAATCGCCAGTATCAATTATTAAAAATCACAAAAAATCGCCACAATTGCCAACAATTTGAAACGCGGCTTAAGATTTTCTTACTTTCACATTTTGAATACTCTCAAATTTGGCTAAATAGACTTATGGATGATCGCCACTTGCTGAACATCACAAAATGGAAATTAAGTTTAAATAATAATAATAATAATAATAATAAAAGAAAGAGTGGGGTGTGGCAGGTGCCTCTAAAATATCAAATTATAAATTATAAATAAATTATTAAAAATAAATTTAACGGGATAAAGTTCAAGCAAGCTATGCACATTCATTGGCTAGAGAGTGAAATTCCGAACAATCCAACGGCTGAAAATGGGGGATAGATGGATCAGGCAGAACTGTAAACCGCCGCATCTTTGCCACCTGAAGCCTTCAAAAATAGCTGAGATGTAGGAGGTACGCCGCCAGTCGCCTCCTTTTGCTCTGCATCTTCCTTTGTTCCGTTTTGCGCTGAGAGAGAGGAAGCGCGCGCGCACGGACATCTCTCGAACTTCCTTTCTCGATCTGGTTGCAATGGTGTCGTCGAGGCGCCAGTCGATTACCTTGTTGTTGCTTGCATTCTGTGTTGCGGTCTGTTTTTTGCAGTTACGACAATGCTGCGCTGAGAAGGAGGAGGGATCGGAATTCTCGGACCACAGATCCTTTGGTGAGGAGGAGGAGGAGGAGGTGGAGGACTTCGATGACGATAGTTATAAGGGCTATGATTCCGAGGAATTCGATGAATCGGCATTCGATTTCAGTACGTTTGGAGAAGCCGTGGACGAGAAGGATGTGGTGGTGCTTGGAGCTGCGAATTTCACGGCATTCGTGAAGGCCAACAAGTATGTTTTGGTGGAGTTTTATGCTCCTTGGTGTGGCCATTGCAAGTCCTTGCTCCCTGAGTGGGCCAAAGCTGCCACGATCCTTAAAGGAGAGGTCCCTCTTGTCAAGGTTGATGCAACAAAACACGGCGATCTTGCGCGGGAGTATGGAGTCGAAGGATACCCTTCCCTTTTCTTCTTTGTTGAGGGCGCTCACAGGCCTTACACAGGAGACCGAACCAGGTTAGATTCTTCTTCTTCACAGCCGACATGTCACTTCACGGAACTCCAGCAATCTTCACCTTTCTCACATTGATCGATGTCTTTTTCCTTTTTATAACATGTGAACTCCTGCAGAAAAATAAGAGCCTCATCATAACCTGCAGCAGCAATTTGGAGGATGTCAGAAAATGAAAGAAATTCCACGCTAAAGTGTGCACTAGAAGCTAGGATTTTAGACATCCTCTGCAGTTGACGATCAAGCACATCTTTTCATGAACCTTGTAAATCTTTACCCTTGTTAGGAAAAGACATTTCCTATTCTAATGTTGCACATGGCGATTCTCTCTCCCTCTCTCTGGTGAAATGAATTTTTTTTGTTGATGTTTTTGCAGTGGTGATATTGTTGCATGGGTGAGGAAGAAAATGGGACCTCCAGTGGAGATCATCAAATCAGTTTCAGATGCCGAAAAATTGTTGCATGTGGATAGTCCTCTGGCAATAGCCTATGTGGAGTTTCTTGAGGTTGTGCATAAACCCTTAGATGGCCAGCTACTTCTGCTAATCTCTCAGACGACGTGAATTGGATATATTTCAGAATTTTTTTTTTTCAGCATTTCAGGAACACAGATTATGAAGCTTTTGCAACATGAGTGTTGATATCTGTGTATGGTTTTGGGTGTACACAATGCTGCAAACTTTTAGAGCAGCTGGATAACCAAATTCTTTGATTCTGTTTGAGTTTCATGTCAGTCTTTTTCTCAAAAGGTACCAGCTACATGAAATTTATTCCAGGATGTTTTTTTCTTACAGTTGAGGATGTGTGACAGGGTCGTCATGCAGAAGAGTTCACTGCAGTAGCAAGTGAAGAAGATGGAGTGCTTTTTTACATGACAAACGATGACACCATAGCTCTAGTTTTTGGCCTCGAGAAGAAGACTCCATCTGTTGTGTTGCTGAAACAGGAGGATGAGAAGGTTTCAACTTTTGGTAAGGGATTTCATATACTTTTGGTGTGATGAATGAATTAGGTCAGTTAAATCATGTGGATATGTCCAGTCGTTGATGTTCACCAGCTCACAGTCTGATCAAGACCTGTAGTCACCATGCAATCTAGGGCTGGTATATGCATGTACATCCAACTAGTTGTGACTAGTGATTGATTGTGACATCTGCTGCACACATGCTGCACAGTTGGACATGTTTGTGCAACTGTATTAGCCAGTGCAACTACCCTTACAGATATCAGTGGGGATTGGAGAGCTTGACTTCAGTTGAATTTGTTAGATCTGGACTGGGATTAGTCCTCCATTTAGGTGGTCTACTGATAAGTCACAGTAAGTAACAATTTTGTTTTGTTTAGACTATGCCAATGATCTCTAAGAATTCTTTCACTGTACTGGAATGTAGATGGGACTTTTGAACGGAAAGCACTCTCCAATTTTGTGTCTGAAAATAAGATCCCACTTGTGGTTGCGTTCAATTTGGAGACAGCTGAATGGATCTTCCAGAATGAACTCATTCGACAAGTAAGTTCTGTTTTTCTGCCTTTTTTGCAATTGGGTAGGTGGGTGTGTGTGTTCTAGTGGGAACAAGGCACTGCAGGGTGTTTTGATATGTTCTGTTGGCTTCAAATTTCATATTTTTTTAATAATGTTCCTCTTTGACCTACACATGCATTGTGTGAGATGCCTTCTCACACTTCATTTTGTCTGGTTTGTTATGACCCATTGGTGAGATGCAGGTTCTTCTGTTGGTTGACCCTGTTGAATATGAAAAGATACGGCCAGCCTATTATGAAGTTGCAAAGATCTTCAGAGGAAAAGTAAGGATCAGTTTTAAGCACCTCTAAAGCTGACAATGTTTTGATCAGATCATGACTGCAAGTCAGAGTTAGCACTTGTCTACTCTTCAGGTTCCAAGCAAAAGAAAAAGACAGCTTGATTAGAGATAAGGGGCTAATTGATTCACGTGGTTGTCTCAATTCATGTGCATTTGTGTCTAATGGAGCAACATTCTTAGATCGTTCACCTTCCATGGTTGTTGCTGGCTGTTTATAAGAAGATTATTTGATAGATTAGTCAGAGAGCATTCTGTAATCAGCCATCCCTTTCTCCTTTGAGTTGTGTGTGGTTGGTTCAAACCATGGTGGAAAACTGAGGTGCATGGAATGGCTCGTTGTTTCATTGAGGTTAAGACTTCAGAAACAGCCAGAATTTGTTCTCTGGGTAGCTGCACTGCACCAAAAGAGGAAAGGAAGACATTTAATACTAGCATGAGAGCTGGTCTTACACATGCAAGTAGCTAGAAGTGCCTGGGAGCTGTTACTGGTGTGATCATGAAAGTATGAATTTGGAGGTGACACTACAGGCATTCTGATACTCCCAGTTTTATATGATGTCATGCAGATTCTGTTTGTGCTTGTGGATCTTGCCAATAAGGAGGTGGCATCACCCGTAGTTGACTTCTTCATGCTCCCAGCTGACAAGACTAGTGTAATTCTCCTTAAAATCATGAGTCACCTTTCCATAATTGTAGAATCATGGGAGTACAGTTAATCTAAGGATTGTTTCAACTCCACATAGATAGGTCATCGATGTGAATAGCAACATGAGTTCTAACTCCAATGCTGGCTTTCTTGTGGTTGATAATGAGTAAGGTTTGAGCCAGATGCACTTGAGTTCCAAAATCTTCAAGCAGTGATCCTCCCCTTAGGAAGATGTGTCCTTAAATTTATGGGCTGCAGATTTTAGGTTTTGTTGCTGATGAGGAGGCTCACAAGTATTTGTATGAAGGAGACTTCAGTCTGGATTCTCTGAAGGTGATTTTCAATTACCTCATCTCCTAGGGGGTTTTTTCTTTCACTTGTGGTTAAGTCATGTGTAAGCTTGTAAATAGGTTTAAGAACTTCTCAATCTGGGGATCTGAAATTGGAGACCTTTTGTTTTGATTCATGATCAAGGAATTTCTATTGTTTAGCTAAACTAGATGCAGGTCCTCTCATCCAGTCACGTGTTGACCTTTGGATCTCTTACAGTGTACCAGATGATTTAATCATATGTATTTTCAAATGTGCAGAACTTTGGAGACAAGTTCTTAGTTGATGACCTTCCACTCTACTTCAAGTCTGCTCCTATCCCAGAGAAGGTACATTTTTCTTGAACAAATTGAAATTTTAGAGCCATCTTTGGTTATGCAATCTTTGGATCAACAGGCTTGTTGTGAGATGGGTGAGATGTACTGGATGCCATGTACTGAAATGAAATATTGTTCATGAGCTTGATAGCATCATGTTTGATGGCATATATTCTTGATGAACACTAATTGGTGTCTATTGAATGACTATAATCAATCCCTTCATGGAAAGTAACCTTCAATCTGTCGTGGAGTTCTCCAATTCATAGATATGTTCTCCAGTCCTTTAGAAGATATATTCTGTATCTTAATAGCCACCAGTGGTGGGCTTAAAGGATATGTTGAGTAGGCCCTGTCGCTACCCTCTTATGTAGGTGTGTCAATGCCTGAGTCTTAGATGCTTGCTTGTACAGGGATGAGCTGAAGTTGTTGCAGTTTGAATAAGGATGCTATTGACTTTTTGATTAGCATGCCTCTCGAATGCTGACAACATTGTGACTGAGTCTTCCTGTTGCTTCTGGAAATGCAACACAAAATCAGGACACAGATGCTTTGTTCAAAATTTGGGCAGATTTATCATATACATTTCCCACCCACTATAGGGAGCTGATAACATCAGAGTGTCATGGCAGATTGTCACTGCCAATTGTGATGATGGTGATAGTCTGATAGTCTGTATGATGGTTTGCCTGAAGCTTTGGGTGGATTATTATCTATTGGTCTAAATCCTTTATTTGGAGGTGATGAGGCAGTGGGGAGTCATGGCAGCTCATCACTAATATTCATGTTGAGTTTGATGATCTGAAACTTTGTGAGTGCCAATCATAAGGTTATGGACACATTCTTGTCAGGTGGTTTTCATTTTGCTGGAACCGATAGAATACTTACCTTCAAAGTGTTGTTGTGGAGTTTTCTCTGCTATCTAATACATTTAAATCCTTTCATCAAGCAATATAGAGCTTGAGCCAAGGAATGTCCATCAACTTTTTTTATACTGAAATATACTGATCTATCCTCCCTGTCAGTAAGTGATGAACTCAATGGGGAGTATTGGCAGCTAGTTATGGTCTGATAGTTTGTGAGTGACACTCGCAAGGTTAAGACCACACATTCATTTAGTGTTTGGGTTTGGCCACAACTGACACAAGGTTTATTTCATTACTTATATATCCCTCCAGAGTTTCTGTTTGCAATCACATTGTAATTTGTATTGTAATGTGCAGAATGACGATGCTGTGAAAGTAGTGGTTGGTCACAACTTTGATGAAATTGTCCTTGATGACTCAAAGGATGTCCTTCTTGAGGTAGGATTTCACACCTTGCTGTGACCTATTGTTTGCTCATGCCCTATTTGCTCAAGATTTTAGTGTGGCTGAAAACAATCATTTGATTTGCAAATTTGATTCTGCTGGTTCCCATGACATTTTAGAAGATGCATGTCCATCTGGAAATTTATGTTAATGGGGGAATGAATGTCATTTGACAGGTGTATGCTCCCTGGTGTGGCCACTGCCGTGCATTGGAGCCAGTGTACAATGAACTGGGGAAAGTGATGCAAAATATCAGTTCAATTGTGATTGCCAAAATGGATGGCACACAGAATGAGCATATCCGGGTTAAGGTGAGACTCCTTGGCTCACTATGCCAACCCCTCAGCTGAATTCTCACTCTGATCCTCATTCTTTCTGCATGCTGAAAACCTGGAATTTCATGGAAACCTCTCTGAAACTGAGCCTGAAACCTCACACCAAAACTCTAGAAATAGAACTAAGTTTCATGCCAACTGTGAGCACAGGAAATCCTTAATTCCCCACTGCAGTACACAGGACAGCCCACTGTGAATCTCCCTGCAAACCTGCAACCCTTGTTGGAAAGTCTTAACTCATAACTTGAACCTTGCACAACAAAGGCTTCTCAAATCTGATGCTGATATTCATGGGAACTGTAGACCAACTGGCTGTATGTCTACTGGTTGCAGTATTGCATTTCATAGCTCATATGCAACTCTTGGTCTTCATATTTTTCTGTTTAAACTCAACACTCCTAGCAACTACTCTGACCTTTCCACCATCAATGTTGGCTGGGCAAACCCAAAACTAACTTTGAAGATTGGAAGGTGTGATTATGTCAGTCCTGCTCATATCAAAAACATAGCTTGTGTTGCCCTCTAGTTCCAGATGGATTGTAAGGAGGAGATTCTGATGCTTGGAATGCACTTTTGCAGCCAGAAGGCTTTCCCACTCTTCTTTTCTTCCCGGCAGGCAAGAAGAGCGAAAATCCGGTAAGGCTGCTGAGAACATTTCTGTTTTAGCTTAGTACAACATCTTAATGCTGAGAATTCAATCCTCATGCAGTATTCTGTCTTGTGAGTTAAGACTTTCCATCTAGGGTTGCAGGTTTGAGGTATGAGTGCACCCTGCAAGGGTGGAAATTGATGCATGCCTTTGCCACAAATTGTAACAGGTCCAGAATTCCATGGAAAATTGGCCAATTAGTTTACGCAGTAGGTTAGTAGGTTGATGTGCATGATCAAACTCATGTGATGAATCATTTTCAAAGATAAATATCGTCTGTTTGCTGTCTTTTGACCATAAAGGTACCGTTGCAATGTTGCAGTTATCTTGGGATGCAGAAAGGACCGTTCAAAGCTTTGTGCAACTTCTGATGAAACATGCCACCATCCCCTTCACTCGACCTGAAATTCCTGAAAGAGATGGAGGGGACACTGACTTGGACGGTATTGAGGGTGACAGCGAGCAATTTGACTATGAGAAACATTTAGGATCTATACCAGAAACAGAAGTATCAACCTTGTCAGAAGCCGAGCTCAAAGATGAGCTCTAAAGCAATTTTGTTTTATCTCATACTTTGCTCATCATATCACTGCTAATCCATTCTTGAGAATCAACTTTTTTGCTTGCAGGTGTCATGAGTAGCAGGGAAGATGGTGTGAAGCATTCAACAATTTAAAGAAGCAATTATTGTCCATCATTGTTGTGATGAAATCCCAAAAAATTTGTATCTAGAAAATTCAAAATGTATGTACATAGAGTAAGGTCGACTTCAGAGCTGAGGCTGGATTAGAGCCAACCTCCAGGTGCTTTGTATCTGGAGATCAACAAGCTTTCTACCACTTGACATAGCCATTCTTGCTGTGACAGACTACCCTGCTTTCTACCCCAGGCTCAACATGCACTTGCTCTAGTACTAGGACTGGCAGCCAAAGTAGGGGGTCTCTCTTAAGGAGCTCCAATTTAACATTAGATAAAAATGCAGGTAGGGATATGCTTGCAAAAGTTGTGCACCTTCAGTCTCATGTAGGTGTACACCAGTGTGTCAGATCAGAGTTTGGACATTAACAGAGAGAGTTCTTGAACTTCCTGCTCCTTACCTGAACTGCAAGATCATTCAAACACATGAGATTTATAACCACTTATTGCTCACTCCTATGACCAAAAATTGCAGCCCAAAAAGCCACAGCCACTTTAATTTAAATGTGCATGGCAAAGAGCCCCTAGAAAAACTGCATGGGCTGCAAAGTGGAATGAAAAAGAAACAAAGCCAATGTTTCACAATGTGGAAAACACAAAACACCACTATACTTTGTATCATCTATTGGTACAGGGTTGCTAAGTTGTTCAACTAAGTCACACTTAGTACAGTGCAACAGTCTTTGAGCAAAACTCCTGGCCCATCTGATAATTCACTTGCACTCTAGTGGTGGTATGATGAGCACTATCAATGCGTAATACAAAATTCAGATCTCAAATGCATATAGAGGATTAAGACATCATGCACCAAACACAGATCATTATAGAAACATATCCATACGATAAACGTAAAGTGAATGCATTGTGTCATATCTAGTCCACATTTAAGACCGTCTAATTCCATATTAAATCTGAGAGGTGGCAAGCACTGCGTTTCCCTCAACACTGTTGACATGAAATCTCCGTGCAAAAGAAGGACGACAGACAAAATAATCATAAATATCAAATCTGGAAGACCCATACAAGGTATTAAACAATGGAGAGGATTAATGCCCTTTTGGGACATTGGTCTACAGGCAGTTGTCTAAACTAAATGGTGCTGACCAGTTCCTCAGCATTTTGCTGAGGGCACCAAAAAGGGCTATCCATAAGCTTAAAAGTTCCTGACTTCTCACATTGCTGGATGCTCCATATCCAAGTATTGCTAAACGTACAAAATTTAAAAAGCATTGCCAAAAGAGCTATGCTATGGAGGACTGCTGAACATTTCATTGCGCAATTGACCAGATCGCAAAGCTCAATCAACAATTGTCTACCTGTGTATGGACAAAAATCTTTAAGGCATCAAGATCTTACAATGATGTGCATATTCCATGACATAATGATGTCATGATGAAGAGGATGCATGCACCTCCACCTCATCAACCAACTCTTTAGGATTGGTTTTCATATCCTGCACAATCAACAAAGTATAGATACTTAGAGCAGAATCCGAAGAAGAGGTAGAGCAAGAGGGCTGGAACTGCAAGGGTCTGTCATCTTGATGCTACCAAGACAATCACCACAAACCATAAATGTCACCAGAGGTCAAAAAACCGCTTCCTGCCTACAAACATGAAGCTACCTTGTACATGCCTTTAGATGCCTATCAGGATTCAAACCACAGAATCCATGGCTGTGAGAGTGCCATTACAATATCAGGGTGTAACACAACAGCAGCAAGTAAAAAAAATGGTTCATACCCCATCAATGATGTCCTTTGGGATCCCATCATCACTGGCCACCTGTGTTGGTCGCAACAGCCAAGGTAGATCACACATCTGTTTTGCATTCCCAAACCCTAGCTTGTGAGACCACAAAGGAGGACACCATGAGATTAGGTTTAAAACCATGAACTATAACAATCAGGATTTTTCTATAGCATATTAGTGTTAGAAAGAGCATTGGTATTGACACAGATCCAAAATATGAGCAAAATAGCAATAGACTCTCTCAGACTTCTCAGAGTAGCGATCACCATCAACTTTTTTCAAGCTCAGACTGCCCACATGGCAAAGGAGTATATTGAATTCAGTCCTCACTTTGAACTGCCATGACTTCCTATGAACCATCAGTACCAGAGAACTAAGAGTCATATGAAATCTCTTTACTTAAACCCCAGAGAGACACAGTGGGTTTGGTGAGCATTAGACTGCTGAGAGCTTGAACATAGGGAATCATGTAAAGAGGACAATAAGATGATGATGAGAGAGAAGAGCAAGAGAGAGACCAGCCAACCAGCCGGGCCCTCTATGCCGCCTTCAATGGCATACGCTCCTTTAAAACCATTGTTTGCCAGCAACTTAGCAACTGCTAGAGAGTTTCCATTCAACCTGTTTCATCAAAGATAAAATATAGAATGAATTAGGGGTGAAAAATAACTGAGCCCAACTCAAAGAACAACTTCTCTCTAAAGGCAGTTGCCAATGTTAGGGTTGACTGATGCAAATGGCATGTCTATTTCATGTGGATCTCACAGTCAGGCCGAAGACTTAAAAGCTTGGGTGCATGGATTTCCCACCAAAATTTATGGGGAGTAAAAGACTCAAAAGCTTTTGCATTCTGATAACACATGCCCGCATTTTTTCTTATCTGAGCACAATTTCAATATTGTGCTCAGATAACTTGAGTATCCAAGCCAAGATTGTGGTTTCACTCTTGATCAATGGACCAAGAATGGAGACTTGGGTCTTACCCGTCTAGAATGAAGACAGTTGTATTCTCAGCATCCTCAACATTTGCAAAAGCTTGTGCTGCATAATCATCCTGGCCTGTAAAAGGCAGCTGCACAACCTCCTTTTCCAGTGGTGTGATGTTGGGCATCACGTCTCGATATTCATCGGAGTCCCCCGCTCGTACATCCAGCAGTTGTGTTGTCTTTCCTGTTGTTGATAGAGCAGCATAGGCTTCTTTTGCGGTTACTAGACCGTAATTCGGAGGTTCGTCAAGCTTGAGCAGTTTTGGTAGCACATAGGGAAGTGAGAATGCAATCAATCCTGCTACTACAGCCACAGGATTAGCAGCCATGGCTTCTAGATAGCTTGTATTCTCGAGGTCTATTGGATTTGAGGCAGATGATGAAGAAGCTACGACGGCCTCTGCTGCTAAAGCCACTTGAACGGGGCCTACAAGAGACGAAGCTGCGATTACTATTGCTTTACCGATTTGGTTTGTCGTCGTTTGCCAGGACTTCGAGGTTGAGACTCCTCCACAACACGTGGACAGTTGTTGAGTCTTTTCGATGTGTCTACCAGTTCTGACACCAGGCTGATTGCCTACTGCGCTTGCGCAAATCGCAGGGTGGCCTAATCTAAGAACCAGCATTTTGCCTGGCCTGAGCTTCGCCCCACTAACTGAACTGTTAAGTTCGTGTCTGTCTTTCCCACACTAGGAAGAACGGCCACATGAAACCGAGAGCTTCAGAATCGGGTGGAACACAGATCGGTATCACATTACCACTCCTTCCCTCTGAGCTTCGTGTATCTCTCTGTTTGTTGCAGATAAACTGAACTTCTTCCTCTTCTCCTCAACGCTTTGCGCTTCGTGAACAGAAAGTTCCTTCGTCCTTTGGATGTAACCTCTCCTTGCTCCCTCGCTCCCTCCCTCCTTGTTAACCGCTAAAACAAACTCCGAGATTCTTTCCTCCTCTCTCTCCCTCTCTCTGTACCGCAACGCAACAAACACAAACGAGACTTCTTAAGCACAGCATTCTATTGATCAACAACCTGTCGTCTCAATGATCAAAAGCATAGAACAAAAGAAATCCCGCGATTATTGTCAAACTATCCGACTTCTTCCTGGAATGCAAACGTATCGGAGTCCAAAAAAAGCGATTGCCAAGCGATGGAGGTAAAACAGATGCCGCATTTGCAACCACGAAATCATAATCCAGTTCCTCAGATAATGCAAAAGAAAAAAAAGAAGAAAAAAAATCCACAGCAGCAGCAGCAGATCTCTTCGTTCATCTACCAAATTATTTCTTGCTCGCAGACCGGGGGGGGGGAGGGAATTACGGATTGCTAAGAAACTACATTTTACCTTGAAATCGAAGAGGAGGGACCACAGCCGCAGTGATGTCGAAGAAGAATCACAGACAAATTCCGCACGACGATACTACACCCCGTGTCGAAATCTACAAAACTAAAAACCTTCTACGAATGCGAAAATTTGACAGCAATTTGATCCAAAACTGTTCTCCGAAAATGCCCAATTTTTTTTATAAAAAATGGCAGCAAATGTGATGGAAAAATCTTTTCTCCGCAGAGGAATGCCCACAATTCTCTGGCAGGAAAGAATTTTTTTCTTCGCACGGCACGGCGCAAGGGGAGAGGAGGAGGAGGCCGTTACCCTTATCCACAACTCTCATCCATCCCTGGACTTCCTTCCCCAGTTCTCTGGGTTTCATTGCCCTGCTGGCCGGTTATTGAGAACACATCCGGTCATCAGCCCAGTTATTTCATAACCTACCGGCTGCCGGTTATTGATTTTTTTTTAAATTAATAATTTACTTGGATTATTGAAATTTCATCAAGCTAGATTATCAATATTTAAAACCTTACACATGTTTATGATAGAAAATAAATTTAAATTTAAAAATAATTATTTAAAATAAATTTAAAATAAATTTAAATATATATATCCTATTCTACCTAGGCAATACAATTGATCCTTTTTTCAAGGTGGGTATTTGAGAACCTAACCTTTATGCATAATTGGTGGTTATATAAAAATGTAAATTGATAATGAGGATATTTTATTTACTTTGACAATGAAAATGATAACCAATTGGTTTAAACCCTAAGCCCTTAAACCCAAACCCTATTATTTGAAATAAAGCAATAATCAATTAACATTAGTTCAATGTCTCCATGTCGCATCATCGTCATCGTCATCATGTTTTCCAAATGTTGCATATATATGTGTGTATAAAAGAAGAATTTGAAATTTTCAAATGAAAGATTGTGTTTTTTTATTTAAAAAACAACCTCTAATGAATTTTGTACCACAATAGGAGGTGCTCTTATAGAACATAAAAACAACATGTGAAGCATTTTTTAAAAAAAGGGAACATGCACAAGCATAATAAAGAAGAAACAAAAAAAAAAAAAA
>Ga0209208_10001465_pt1 | contig 33360 bp, 25 predicted proteins | sample S1TSphfallax_3_FD_187694 | JGI IMG/M metagenome (GOLD analysis project Ga0209208, IMG submission 187694) | Host-associated microbial communities from peat moss isolated from Minnesota, USA - S1T2_Fd - Sphagnum fallax MG (SPAdes) (version 2) | ecosystem: Host-associated > Plants > Peat moss >...
GTGGTCGTGATTGAGATGGTCAGCGCATGCGGCGCCAGTGGTAAGCAAGGAGCTTCGGGAGAAAGCTGTACTAGGTGCCAACATTTTGAAGGATGGCTCGGACCCGCAGATCCTTCCTGACAGGTTTTTTTTTCCTTCCGTTTTTCCTCGCCCGTCTCTTTGTCAAAGGAAGATTTCCGCTGCAGATCCATTCTTGTATACGGAAGCAGCATGCCCTGCAAATAATGCATAAGGATAAAACCATCTACGAGGACTAAGCTGTGCTTTGTCCATGGTCACATGGGGTTTATTTTTCAGTGAGTATCCAGAATGGTTAAACGGGATGCTGGAGAAGCGGCCACCTCTGAGCGAGCTTCAAAGAAGAAAGCCAGAAACAATGTCACTCCCTGAGGTACTTCCATTTTGAACAAAGCAGATTGGATTCGTCTTTCCTCACTGTCTTGTGGGTTGAATTTTCAGCCAAACTATCAGATGCCGCACAAGTAAAATCTACAGGGATAAGCTAGAATGAAATGGAGCCAATCCTCACAAGCTTGATTCCGCCCGCTTGAATGAGGATACTAATGACATCTTTGTTAAGCTATGTCTCTTGATTGCTATCTGACATCATGACCAAGTCTTCCTGTATGCCAGCATTTGATGCTGATGAAGTCAATCTGAAGTAATGGCAGCTTGTCACTGCTCTTCATCATGCTGAGGGTGAAGGTCTGACACTTTGTGAGCAACTCTCAGAAGGTTATGACCACATCATTTTTGTGTGTTACCTTTAAAGTGCTGTTGTGGAGAATTCTCTGCAATGTAACATAGATATGTAAAATCAATATACTGTTACTTTACTTTTAGGAGGAGTTTCTGTGCACACTTCTTTGATTTCTGAAAGGTCTGAGGTCAGAAGGTAAGTCTCAGCAGTATTTTTTTTGTCTTTTGTATAGATTGATCTGCATTTACTGGGCTATTTGTTTGGCTATAGTCCTGGGGGTGATGTGTGATTGAAAGTCAGGGTGCTTGTTTCCATCTCTGAGTCACTTTTCATGTGGTGTATTTGTGCAGTTAATGCGGCTATTGAAGCTTGACAACCGGCGTAGGATAAAACAGAATAATGGCCTAAAAGCAAAGACATAGGCAAGTTTGATCAATTATATTTTTGTTTGCTTTTTGTTAGATTGGGGTTTAGCTTTGCTCTTGGGAAAGAAGTCTAGATTGTGCAGGAAAATCAGCTAGGCAGAACTTTTCAAGACATATTGGCTCAGTTCATACACAGACCAGAGTGTAAATCAGTGATTTATTGGTACGTTACTGATTCTGTTGTCTCATAGCCACTTGTTAAAAGAGAGTTCTGTGTTGATATTTTGAATCAGTTTGGTAGCATATTTCATTGATGTCATGCTTTGCACCCCTCCCTTTTGTGATACATGTCTGACTATCACTGTGGAGTTGCCTTGCCACATTTTCCTGGTATTCCATTTGACAGTAAGGAATTGGTTTAAGGCACATCTGAGCGTAAACAGTTGTGAGTACACTCCAGAGGCAGGCGAAGAGGGGTTCTGACCAAGTTGGGCATAGCTCAAGAGCCTCAATCTGTACTGTGCTAGTGGGGCTTTTAGAATCAAACAAATCTAATCTTTCTTTCATTATACAGACTTCTGCCATGTCATTAGTTTAGGCTGTCTTGTGCTAGTCCCAGTCTCTCCTCAATATGGAAAACATAATGGGCAAACCTTGTCTCACCTTCTATGTCCAAGTAGAGTGCAAATCAATGGAGATGAATAGCAGGTTCAACCCTAAATGAATTTTTGTTTTTGAGAGCTTGTTGTAGTATGGCAGATGCATAGCAACTTAATCAAAGGTCTCTGACTACTGACAACTCAATTTGGATATTGTACAAAGATAGGCATGCTGCTTCCACTCTTAGTACTGCAAAAAGGGGAAAACTGTGAAAATGTGGGTAAGAACTCTTTACCCCACATCTTTACTAAAGTGTTGTTATAGTTGCAATTTGATAATCTATTTGACCTATCGCTGAGACCTGATGTGATCAGTAAGAAGCATTGAACCTCTGTGGGCTACTTACTGCATGGAGTGAAACTCCTTATAAGGGTTTTGGGTGTGCCAAATTTCCAGGGCTTATGGGTCTTTTTCTTATAATCAGGAGATGTAGTGGCAAATGAGTAACTGCATTTGGAGCTGCTAATGAGCTTGATCTTTCAGCAGTCAAATGCCACTCGCGAGTGGTAATGCATTTCATGTTGTCCCAAGTAATAAGAGGTAATTGATATGAGGTGCCGATTAACATGTAGGGTAAGGACCCAGAAGGGGGCTGTTCTGGGAAGGAGGGCCTGTGTAAGGTGGGATCTGAGCACGGGACTTGAATACCCAGAACATACCTGTTTGAAGTCTGGTGTAAAGAACCTGTGAATAGCAGCCACCAAAAGAACTTAGTTTGAGACTATTTGGAGCTACAGTGTGAACATTATGGATTATTGAACTTTTTTTCTCAATGAAAATTAAATAACATCGAAACTGTAGTGGAATTTGGAAACATTCTTAGTGTTGTTAGAAAGCCCTTGGAGAACCAGATTTAATAAATTTTGTTTCACAATTTTCAGAGTTAAGGTGTGGAAGATATTGCTTTTTGAGTGAATTTTTAAATTAAAAATTCAAACAAATTACAAAAACTGGGTTTGGAAGGAAAAATCAGTTCAGCCTTCAATGTGTTCACACTTGGGCCAATGCCACAAGTTACACTAATGTAGATCAAATTGAATCTAATTTGGAACTAGAATTGTTAAAAAATGTTATTTTGATAAATAAATAAATTGGAGCCTTCAAATGTGAAGAACTATGTCCAAAATTGGATCAAAGGTTTTATCAAATTAAATCAATACTTGAACCATAATCAGAAGTTCTTTCAAAATTTAAAAAAAAATCATTGAACAAAAATTGGCAATTCTTCCAAATTAAAAAAAAGTTAGGTTTTTTAATGGGTCATAATAAAATGCAAGAATCAACAAACATGTGTGCTTATCAATTTCCCTTGTTTTGTTTCTTGTTTCTTAATGGTGGGTCAAATTGAATAGAATTATCATTGTTGATTGTTGATTTCAATAATGCTTATGCAATGTAATTTGATTGAAATTCCAATTCAATTGATGAGTTCCATTTGTTTTTTCGTTTGTATGCAAGAGTTTTTTTATAATGCAATGTATTTGGCTAAGAGCCCTAATTGTTGTCAATGTAAGCATTGTCATTGCCATATGGCTCCATGTTATGTTTCTTTTGTTACAATGAAACTATAGTTGTTGCAACATTTTGTTTCAAAAATTGCTCCTATTTTCCAACATGTGCTATGAATTATTCCTATTGTTGCCTTTATGATTTTTTTTTTATTATCACAATTTAATTATTGTTGCTTCAAAGTGTAAAAATGACATGAAATTGTATATATGATGTGTTTTTTTTACTTATGATGTTTTGATGTGAAGTACATACGACTTACATTTTAATTAAATCTATATAATTATTTTGATGTAATTTTGCATAAGACTATGTGATATTTGCGTAATAAACATGAACATTCACATATGTCATTCAAAAATAATGTTTCACATGTTTGAATATTTTAAATATTGTTCAGATTAACCATAGCATGAAATTCATGCAATTTTTATACGAACTTATGAAAATTAGATTTTGCACAAAATTTGTATGAATGTACGAAACATGGTAAGTTTGTGATGTTATTGTGTTGTGTATTATTGCTTCATGAAATGTTGGTGTTATTATTGCAAAGTGATGTTACTATGCGAGATTGTTGTTGTTGTAAAACTTGGAAAAAAAACAAAGTTCCAATTGACATAATGTTGCATAGTGATAACATGTGCAAGGTAAGTAATAGGTGTTAAGGTAAGTTATCAACAATTTATTTAGATGTTAATTAACACTAAAATATCACTTGAAAATCTACAATTTGGTTAGATTTGATAATAATTACATTTGGTGATACCACTAACTTCTTTTGGAATGCTACATAATCCCACATAAACCATAAAACTACCTAACATGAGGATTCAAGCTTAAATTTGATGTTTTTTGTGTTTGAATTACTTCTGACTTTTGGTTCTAAATGTGGCCCTACCCCAAGTAAATAAAGATTGTAAATGATTACTATTGGATTTTCTAGTCAAATTCTATGATGCTAATAATAGAAGCTAAAAGGAAAGAACGATATCTTGACAAGGGGTTAACTATAAATCAAAAAGATGATTTAATGTGAAGGTGCACATTCCTTGGAGAGAAAGGATGACACAAGGATTAAATAAGAAAAGTTGGGAGGGAAAGGGACAAGTATGGAACCTTGTAGAAGATGAGACATAGGTGACTCTGATTTGTTCATTTTTTTGTAAATTGTTGCATGTATTTGAAATGAATGGCAAAAGGTTTTTTTGGAATGATACATTAGGTCCTTGGCAATCTTGATGCAACTTTCATTGTTGTAATGCATGGGTATGGATGTTGCATTGTTCATGCCAAGTTCAACAAGTAAGTTTAGGAGCCCATTTTCCTTCTTTTGGAACTTCTAGGAGTATTCTAAATTTGGATTTTGTAGACAACAAAACCATAGATTTTTTTTATAGGTTCAATGTAATTAGAGTTCTTGAACTAGTGTGAAGAAATATCCTTTAGTTGGTTTTCTAGAATCTACATCTCTTCCCCAATTTGCGTTAGTAAATATAGTGAAAGTGAGGTTTGTTCCTATTTTGTAAAATAACCTTACATTAATAGTTCCTTTAAGATATCAAAGATTTGATTTAGTGTCTTTCAAATGTGATTCTTGTGGTCTCTACATATATATGCTCATAAGGTTCATTACAAATGGAATGTTAGGTTTGGTATTTGTAAGAAAAATTAACCTACCAACTAGACTTCAATAGTATATTGTGTTAACTTCGGGAAAATTCATGTTGGTTTTCAACTTCAAGCCTTCAACCATTGGGGTGTTAAAGGGGTTGTAGTCCAACATGTTAAATTCAGTTAATAAACTTGTGGCGAAAGAATTTTGATTGAGATATGTTCCCTAAAACCCTTTCTTGAACTCAATGCCTAGGTATTGTAAGGTTAAGCTTAAATTTGACATTTTAAACTATTTTTCCAATTTTTCTTTGATCAAAATAATGTCGATTTTGCTGTTACCATTAATGAAAAGATCATTTATGTAAACAATCATAAGAAATGATTGTTTCAAGTTTTTCAAATGGTACAAATTTTTGTCTTGGGTGTTCTTGTTTAGTCCTTGATTTGTTAAGTAAGTGTCAATTCTTTCAAACTAGGCTTTTGGAGCTTGCTTAAGTCCATACAAGGTTTTGTTGAACTTGTAAACTAATCCTTGTCCTTATATGACAAATCCTAGGGTCTACTACAAGTAAACTTCTTGTTTAATCTTCCCATTTTAGAAGGTTGATTTGACATCCATGTGATGGAGCTCCCAACCTTGAACATTATCAATTATTGTGATTAGTTTTATGGTGGTCCATTTCTCCACAAGAGAGAAAAAATCTTTGTAGTCTATTTTGGTTTTTTACTTACATTCCATGCCACTAGGCAAACTTTGTATTTGGTTTGCTTATGTTGATCTTCCTTGATCTTGAAAATCCATTTGAGTAAGATTGGTTTGTGGCTTTGGGGCAATTTCACCAACATCCATGTATGATTCTTGGAAATGGCTTCCATTTCTTCCTTCATGGTTTTCCTCCACCTCTCATTTGTTACTACATTAGAGAATGTGATGTCTACATTTGCTTGGTTGACATGGTCTTTTAATTTGACAAGTTTGAGTTGTGATATGGGGGATCTTCTAAATTTTTTTTATTGATAGTAAATTTTTTTAATGTTCGGTACATCAAAAAAATCTTAATATATTTTTTATTTCTCTAGTTTTGAATTTTGCCATGCTTCCTTTTTGAACTACATGGTGGATTTCTTTTCATGCAATAGTTATTGTGTTTTTGTGGAAAAAATTCTTTAAAGAAATTGAAAGGTCATTGTTGCCTTTTACATGCCTAGTTGTTCCATAGTCAAAATACCAAAAGGAATCTGTTGACAACTTAGTTAGGTATGCTTATAAGCGTTCTAAGTTTTTTGGTTCATCTCTTTTAAATTCTCTACATTTTTCTAGAAATTTTTCTTTTGCAACAAGTTCATCATTTTAAATGACCAAGCATAGTAGTTTTGATTACCTTCAAAATATTTGGATTTCAATATGGAGATATCAAAACTAGGAGCATACCTTTGAAACAAATGAGAAGGGCCTTGGCACTTGAAGACTTCCTTGAACCAATTGGGATATCCTCCACTTCTTCAATTTCTTCTACCATTTGGGAGCCCTTTTGTTAATCTCTTTTAATTTCTAGAGTTTTCTTGTCTTTCCCACTCCTCTTTCTAAACTTTTTTACTTCAATCCTTCAAGCTATAATATCACGTTGGATACTTTTAGTCAAGTTCTATGATGCTAACAATTGAAGTAAAGAAGAAAAAGACATGTTGACAAAGGACTAACTACAATGTGAGGGTGCACATTCCTTGGAGAGAAAGAGTGATACAAGGATTAAATAGGAGAAGGTGGGACAAGTTTGGAACCTTCCAAAAGAAGGATAGATGAAACAAATGAGAGATAGGGACAAACCATTGAAGGATGAGCAAACGAATTAACTTTTAAATATAACAATTACTATGTAAGTATGCAAATAGGTAAAGCACTTCAGTTGGTGGCTAAGAGGTAGGTAGATGCATGTGGATGGTTAATAGTTAATACAAAGCTAGCCATTGTGATTTAGCTCTAGAACAAGAATACAATGAAAAAGTGATTTTCTATCCACACACTATTTGTAGTAGCTTTTCAGGTTTGGAATCTTGCTACCAAATAATTATTTTATTTTGAAAAATTGACTTCGGTACCCAAAAAAAAATTGTTTTAATATTTGGCAAAAAAAAAAAAATTAAAAAGTATTTGGCAATGGCCTGAAATTGTTTAAAATAGATGCAATAATATACATACTAAAACCCTAAAACTATCCTGTTACAACTTCTTGAATCCTGGATGGCGTGTGCATGGATGCTGGTCAACTTTTGTGACTTCAAGCTTCAACCATTTCAACAGAAAATATGTGTGAAATTGATCATAGTTTGACATTAGTGCAATAAGTGTCACACCGACATTGCTTTTTAAAAATTTTTCAAACTCCCAAAATTCTTGTGTGTAATGAGAGGAATTTGGCAATATTTTTGACCAGAAAACCAATTATACACAGACAATCACCACCCAAATCCCAATACCAAAAAAAGAAGAAAAAAGAAACAAAAGAAAAGCCAAAACCACTGTTGGACACTTGTGAGAAATTGAAATGGAGAATTGGAAGAAAACAACATCCAAAAAATGCAACAAATTGTATCAGAGAATAAGTTCCAAAAGACAAAACAGGTTGAGTTCTGTTTGTCCTTCCTTCAGTGATGAATTTTCTGTTGCAATTGTGAGAGTACTGAGCAAGTGAACAATGATGAGAGAGACAGGAAGAAGTTAGCCTCAAATGAAAAACAACAGCACCACAAGTGCAGTAAAGAAACTATCATGTACCTAAGTAGCTATTGAGATATATATATATATATAATCTTCAAGATTTGATTGCACAGTGTTATTGCTACTTTGTTACAAATTTGGTGCAAATTTGGTTACAAATTTAGTGCCAACTTTGATACAATTTTGGTACAAGTTTTGGCAACAAAAGAATAGTTGTGCAAGTGTGTGTGTGTGTGTTTTGTGGGTATTTTGTGTGTGAGTATATTTCTTTGCAGTAACTTTTGAGTGTTGGGTTTTTGGTTTGGTGGAGAAAAAATGTTTGCAATGCATGGCATGAAGCATCAGCTGAAAGCAGCAATGAACACTAGCATCTCCAATGGAGCTGTTTTCTTTGTGAGCAGAATTGGCAAGTGTTCTGTCAAACCTCCATTTCAGCATGTAAGTGTTGTTGTGTGGCAAACAACAAAACCCACACTCCACTTTTGCTTCTCTGAGGAAACCCAAAAAACAAACACACCCACACAACAATTCTCACAAAGAATTCACAAAGAAGCTCTCTGTGTCTCTCTCTGTGCATGCCTAAAGCTCTCTGTGTCTCTTTGTCTCTGACATGAAGCTAGAGCTAGTCTCTGTCTGTTGCAGCTGTGATTTGTGATGATGGCAACAGCAGCAGAGCAAGCCAGCAAGCATCTGTGTGCTCGGAGGTCTTCTTTATCACCTTAGTATCTGCAGATATCTTGAGAGGGGAAAAAAATCATGTGTTTCTTGCTCTCTGTCTGTGTGTGTTTTTTGTGGGTTGGTTTTGTTGCAAGAAGTGAACAAGAATCTGAGGAGGTTTTGCGTGTGTTTTGTGACCATTGCAGATTTTTCCGCCTTATTTTATAGAGACGATCGATGCGAGAAAGCGGAAGCTCAAGGACGAAATGGTTTTGGAAGTTGAACAGAGTGGAGTTCGCTGGAAGACATCGATCTTGAGAAGTCGTAGCTGTACTCGGATCGGTAAAGGATGGAGACAATTTGTAGAAGGAAATGGACTCGAGTATGGTGATCGCCTTCTCTTCACTCTCGTACGAGTCAATCGCTTTGTTGTCCAGATCTTTGACGCAAGTGGTAGAAAGAAAAAGATTCGTCAGAGGAAGAAAAGGACACTTGAGCTTTCCCGTGACAAGAAGGAGCTTAGTGGCGACGGAAAGGAGGAGGAGGAGAAGAAGCAGCAGCTGGACTCGCTTCTTAATGCGGCAGCATCAACAGCAGCGGCAAGCGGACGGAAGAAGAAACAGCTTAATGAGCTTGGTGGCAGCAGAAAGAAGTATCTGGGATCCTTAAGATCTCGCCAGCATACCGAGAAGCGTCGCAAGGAGGAGGTCGAGGAGCAGCTGGGGAAGAAGAAGACGAAGACGAAGGTGAGCCGCGTGCATGAGGTGGAGTATCTCTCTAAGAGGCGAACTGTGACGGACGAGGAGAGAGGCAAAGCCATGATCGCTGCCAGAAGATGCGCAGGAGCCCTTTGTAACCCTAGTTTCCAGATCCGGATGCGAGACTCTGCAGTCTATCGCAGATACCTTCTGGTCAGTGGAAGCTCACTTGCACACATTCTTCATTCACATACTAAATTGGAAACACATGGTGGTTAGCATGGTTAAGCCCCAGTGGATCTTTTCAGTTATGCAAGAACTGTTTCTATGGTTGACTCCACATGATCCTAGAAACATGTACTGTGGAATGTTCAAGTCCCTGTGAGTGAGCTGCCAGGCACTTGACATCAGGTGAGCCCACCAGGGCAAGCTTCGTGATGCACCCAGTATAATGGACAAGGGCATGACCATTCCATAAGATTAAGGTCTTGCATGGCAGATTCAACAAGTTTTCAAATGTACTATGTTCGACCAGAGAACAATTATGGTCACAGTTACAAGTGTATGATCATAAGTGGAAGATTATGTCATATAATGCAGTCAAGAGAATGACATAATCTGCCACCACAGACCTTAATGTAGGGGATACCAAACTTTGATCCATTTCTGGGTGCATCACAATGTCTCTCTACACTGAAGGGCAGAGCCAACAAACACTGTTGTTGTAGAGAAAACATCAAGCTGAAAAATGCAAAATTGAGATCTGTGATTGCTTTTGTTGTTGTTCTTTTTTTGGGGGCCATGGGCAGGAGATACCAACTGCGTTTCTGCTGGATTCCAAACTGCTGTTACAATTGCCACCAAGCAGCAGTGACAGCAGCAGTGGCAGATGCACCACCAAAATCAGCTGGGTTGCATTGGTGGATTGTGATAACAATGCATGGGAGGTGATATGCAGAGGTGGACAGAAGCAGCATCAGAACCGATTGCTGCTCAGCCCTGCAGGATGGGCACGCTTTGCCCGCGACCATTTCCTGGAAGAAGGAGATGAATGCATCTTTGAGCTACAGCAGCAGCAGCAAGAAGAGCACAACAAGACTGACAACAGCAGCTCTTGTTCTGGGGTATTAGCCACTTTCCGAGTTCACATCTTCCGCGTGCTGGAAATTCAGAACTTGAGTTCTAAAGCTATAACAGGATCAAATCCAAGCAGCAAGGATTGAAGCTCTTTCATCAGCAATGGAGCTCCTCCTGTACTCATCATCATTGTCATCATCATCATCTTGAACAGCAGCAGCAGCAACATCCCAAAATCAAGCAAACAAGCACCCAGAAACCAACCCAGGATCATCATGCTGCAGGTGGTGAGCAAACTGAAGATTCCAGCAAAGTGGACCAAGGGTGCTGCAGTGCAGATCAACATCATCTTATCTTGGACCCGTAACAAATTTTGCAACAGATTGCAATGGTTTTTGCAACAGATTTTGTGATCAAAAGCAGGACTGTTGCAACAAATTTTGGAACAGACTGCCACAAGTTTTTGTGATTCAAAACTGACTGCAACAAATGTTGTGATGGAACTAACTCTCTTAAGTACACTGCTGCAATGAGTGAGTGTTTTGCAAGCTGCAGAAACCTCAGATCTGGTGAGTGATATGATAGAGCTTTGTTGGAGCAGGTAGATAGGTGATCATCCCTCCTGGATTGAATCAAGAACAAAAGCGATGGGAACTGACTTTCTTAGTACTTGCGCAACAAAAGTTTTGCAAGCTGCAGAAATATTATTTTTGTGAGTAAATTTGTGATCAAGCCTTTTTGGAGTACATCTTGAGATCCCGTCTCTCATGCAAAACTGCAACAAATACTATTGCAATGGAACTAACTTAGTACTGCTGCAAAATGTGTTTTGCAAGCTGCAGAAATCCTATCTGGTGAAATTCAAGCTTTTTGGAGCTGATAGATAGATGCTCTCATGAATTGCAACAACAAAATGCAATCAAACTTTTAACTTTCTTACCTCTTCTGCAACAAAGTTTTGCAACCTGCAGAAATTTTATTGTGAGTAAATGTGATCAAGCTTTTTGGGAGCAGATGAGATCCATCTCTAATGAAAACCGCAACAAATATCATGATAGAACTATCTATCTTAGAGTCCCTTTGCATTAGGCTGTTATGATCACAGTTACACACAGCATGTTTTGATCCCAGCAGCCTAATGGAAAGCCACCAAAATGGAGTCTTGTTTCGTGCTGCATGGACAAGTGCGGTCCATTTGAGAGCTGCAACTGGGCTGGAAAGGGCTGGAAAGGTAATTAGGCTGTTATGATCACAGTTACACCAAATGGAGAGTTGCATGATCTCTAAAGCTGGGAGGTGATATTGAGAGCACATCTAGATGCAACAATGTGTAATGGAATGCTGCTCTTGGGGCAGAAGCTGTGATCACAACCACCAAATGGAAAGAGGTCCTCAGTACTGCCACAACAAGTTTCAATACCCAAGAATTGTTGTGAGTAATGTGATAATCTTTTTTTGAGGAAGATTAGAATCCCATCTCTCTCATGAAAATTGCCACAGATATTGTGATGGAATTAACAAACGAGCATAAAAACACTTAACCCTAAATATTGCAAACAAGTTTAGCACGCAGAATTTTGTTGGGGGTTTAGTTTTTACCTGATTGGATTATTGCTTATGGTATTTTTGAAGTATGTATGAGGAGTTTTACTTGTATGTTCACATGCAATGGTACGATGTCTTGTAAACAACATTTGGATGCAACTTGGATCAAATAATATAATAACTTACATCTAGCTTAACTACTTAATTCCTTTCCTTTACATGCATATTGAAAGGCATAAATTGCACCCTATAGGAATATAAGAAAAAAAAGAGGATGGGGAGAAGGGGGATTTTGCTTACTTTGGAACCTTGCCCTTTGGGCCAAGGGCATTACACTCGTGTTATACTCATTAGATGTTTATATAATAAAAATAGTTGTGTTTGTTTGTTTTTGTTCTTCTTTCTTACAAAGCTACCTATTAAATATTTAAACCTACCAACAAATGCAATTGAAGCCAAATTGGTTCACATACTTGCTTCATACTCACCATAAACTCAATTGGTTCTAACTTGGGAAGAATCATCAATTTTTTCATTTCAACACACTCTATGATTGGTGATAAGGGTTGCATTGAAATGGCTTAAATTCTTGAGACTCCCAAGTGAATTCCAAAAAATTTCAAATATAAGTCTTGCAACTCCATGGGTTCACAGCTCTTCATACAAGCTTCAATTCAAGAACTCCAAAAAAGTAAAATTTTAATCCTTGAAAAGTTTTTTTCAATGTCATATTGCATATTTCAATCAATATTCATTCGACCTTTGTTTGAATGGTGGGGAATCAAATTGTCAATGTGATTTTTAACCACTCTTTTGACCATAACTTGAACTTCAAAGTTTCAAAAGAAAAATATGAGCCCATTTTTTATATGTACGTTTCCATACGTTTTCAATGACAATTTTTTTTTCAATCTGGACAAAGTTTTTAATTTGCATTTATGGGACACTTCCAAAATTTAACTTCTAAAACGATTCCCATTTGAGAGCGTTTTGACAATTTTCTTGAGATTCACCTCTTTTTCATTCGGAGCTTATGTGAATGTTAAAACATTTTCTTAACATGATTTCTTTGTTCCATGTCTTGGCTTTTCTCTTTGGCCCGTTTTCACTTTGTACTTTTTTTTTCACCTTAACCCTTGGTTGCACATTCACCCAAGTTAAGGTTCCAACATTGTTTGGTTCCTTTGCAAGGAATACACATGATAGTGGATGAAATGCATCCAAAAACAAATGATGGAACACATGACATCAAGGGTCAATAAGGTTCAAAGAAACAAATTGATTATATATATTAATCAACATTTACTAGGTGGTTGGTTAACATGTTTAATAAACATGCATTTATACAAAATTGTTGGAAATTTGTGACTAAACCTTGACTTGAATGTGGAATTATTAGGGTATGAAAAAAAATAAAAATTGTAATTACTTGTTAGTTTTAAATCAAGAATGTAGCTTGTGATAAAAGTGGGTTTGGTAATTGAAAATTTATGTAAAAGTGTTTACATAAAATTTTCAGGCCCAGTACATCGTCCCTACTGGTCTCAATGAACCCTAGGTGCAACAGGTCCGGTAGATGATCTCTTGACCGGACTTGACGCCTTTCGTAGGTGGACCAGGCCTGGTACATAGCTTGTAACCGATATCGATGCCATAACTAGGTGGACCGGGACCGGCAGACGGTCTGTAACGGAATTCGATGCCCCATACCCAGTTGGACCAGACTGGGTAGATGGTCTGTAACGGAACTCGATATATACTTAGGTGGACCAGGACCGGGAGATGGGCTCTAACCGGATTCGATGCATTCCTAAGTGGATCAGGCGTGGTACCATGCCCTATAATCGGACTGGATGGCGTCCCCTGGGTGGGGCAGGCCCGGTACACTTTCGTTCCGTTGACCGGGGCCGGAGGCCGTTTCCCGGCCTGCCCTTTGCGGCAGAGGAGAGATTCTACGACCCCCCTGGTTTTGTTGGCCGTGTGTGTCTTGCAGCGCGCGGGTGTGTGTGTGTCTTCTGCCGCTCGCGCTTTCATTCTTTGAATCTTTTTTTTTTTTGTCGCAGCAACGCAGCAGAGGGGGAGACAAGGAAGGAAGAAAAAAAGGCTTTTGAGCGGCAACCCTAAATCTTTTTGTTTTCCTTCATCTTCTGAATGACGAGGAAGCACGCAGAGAGAAAAGAGAGTGTGCAACAAGATGCGAGCAAAGGAGAACTAGGGTTCTGAAACTCGAGACCGGTTGCGGTGTGGAGTGACGGGGAAAGTGGTCTTGTGTTTTTTCGGAGGTTCTTCAAAGTTTTCCTTACGGTTTCTATAAGTGGTAGGACACGGAAGGAAAGGAAAGGAAAGGAGGGAGAAGAAGGGGGGCGTGAAAGGAGAGGAGGTGAAGAGGAGGGTTTCTGATTGATTAGAGATATGGCTTGTCATTCCAGGGGAGAGACAGGGGGAAGTGTGTTATCCGAGGCGCCCATGTCGTCCAAGGTTCATTCGTCGTCGGAGTCGATATCCGAATGGCGATCACGGGAGCAACTGGAGCCGTCGCCACCCTCGACTTCGCCGGCGTACTGGGATACGGATGAGGATGATGACTTCAATTCGTCTTCCATGACTGGTAACCTCCTCCTCCTCCTTCTCCTCCTATAGTCTTTTCTACTATTGGTCTGAGTCTTTATTTTGAAACAGGAATGTTTCCAACGGACCGCTACGTTCTTTTTTTTTACGATGCTGGCTACCGAATATGTTACTGACCTAGTCATGAAGCCAGTTGTGTTTGCAAGGCTTGTACTCATGTGAGGTATTGGTGCAGATTATTATTAGGGCAACTGTTTGTTGTTTCTAGCATCCATTGTGCCTTTTCACCTTATAGGGAACTTCAAAGCCCACACCATATGCTAGACGCTGAAGAAACCTCTGCGTATTACAGCCTTTTGTTTGTTGAACAGGATATGGTCAACAACTAGGTTTTCACAGTCAAGTGACTTATTGATGTACAGGATCATAACAAAAGGTAGCAGTCTGCCACTGGTTATGATTTTGCACCTCATTAATGCATGGTAGGGTGGAACATTGTTGCACCATACTGCACTTCTGCACTCATTCGAAACATTTGTGTCCCAGATATGGTTGAACCACATTGCACTTCAACCCCCATGTGAGACATTTGTGTCCCAAACATGGTTTGCACCACATTGCACTTTTTCACTCATTTGGAACTTTTGTGTCCGAGACATGGTTGCACCACATTGTGCTTCTGCAATCATTTGAAACAATTGTGTCCCAGACACGGTTGCACCATATAGCACTTCTTCACTCATTCAAAATATTTGTGTCCCAGACATAAGCACTTGAACTAATGCTCTTCTTAAAATCCAGAACAACCCCTCTTGCCCCCTTTTCCCCTTCACAGCTGTAAGTTGAAGACCTTGTGATTTGGCTGTTTGCCAATAGCCTAACTCGAGGACTTTGATGAACCTCTGAAAGGGTTGACCAGGTGTTTGAGGCATTGCTCTTGATTCTTCCAAGGTGTTGTTCCATGGTGAGAAATGTTCAATCTGAATGCACCATTCATTGACCTTGTTGGTTGGTTCTAGTTGGTTAGCATTTTACTGTACTTGAGTAGATTTAATGTCAAACCGAATCTAAGTCATTGGTGACCTCCTAGAGCTTGTCTACTAAGCATAGTGCTTCCATTCTTCATTCAGAGCCTGATATACTGGTGCAATCCTAAACGCCATTGATGATTATAATGTAGGCAATGCTAATGCTATGAGGGATTGAATTTATGCAGGACCCAAGCTAACTGATCTATATGGGAAGTTCACATGGAAGATTGAAAACTTTTCAGAGATTAGCAAGCGGGAGTTACGCAGCAATGTCTTTGAAGTTGGTGGCTACAAGTGGTGAGATGTCTCTTCCTGAGGACAGTATGCAGAAGCATTTCCACTGCTTGCCTGATAGTTTCAACAAAGCAACAGCAATGTTGTAGGGTCTTGAGGTGTGATAGTTTGGAACCATGACAGATTCCTGATGTTGGCAACAACTGAGGTGTATGGGAACTCAAACAGCCTTCTACTTGTCAGAGGCACCTGCAATTTCTCTGCAAAGTTGTTATCTTAGATAGTTCCTTCCTTATCATTAGTGTGGGATTCTTTAATTTTTTGCATGGTCTTCACCTTCTGCATGAGTTATAGGTATGTGTTGCCTTTTCAGATGTCGAAAGAAGTGTCCTGGAAGAAATTGTGAAAGCTTTTTGGTAATTTTGTATTTTAGGAAAGGTCTGAGCACCTGCTTCTTTGTCCATATTGGCCAGGTACATCCTTGTCTACCCTCAAGGATGTGATGTGTGCAACCATCTTTCACTATTTCTTTGTGTTGCTGACTATGACAAGCTCTTACCTGGTATGAGATAAAATGCCTTGCCCCACTTTTCCCTGGAATCTCTTGTTTGTCCTTTGTGGATGTATTAGTGTTGTCATATCTGTCTCTGGTTCTTGACTCTCTGTCCTTGATTATTGATTTTTCTTTTGTAGCAGAATTACCAGATGATGTTTGTGGCTATTGTGTTTTTCATGGTGCTGCAGGTTGGAGCCACTTTGCCCAGTTCACCATTGCTGTTGTAAACAAGGATCCAAAAAAGTCAAAGTACTCCGGTAATGCTGCTGTACAGGAATACTCTAGAGAATATTTATGGGTGGTTGTTAATGATGTGGAGGATGGCACTGAATTAGTTTTTGAAGGCTTTATTGGCCAGTGCATCAAGTCATATTCAGGAGGTTTAGTTTATTTCAGTTCATATTTTGGGTCAAATGGGCTTTCATTGCCCATGAAGACCCCAGATTCTATTTTTCTGTTATATGGTTCCACACATGTTTATTGAGTATGCAACAAGTGAGACTAGTTAAGTTTTTTATGGAGTTGAAAATCTGGTTTTTGGTGAATTATCTCAACTGGTGACTTCACGGTAGTGTGGTCTGGGCGCTTTTTGTAAATGTGCTGAGCCCAGATGAGAACTCATTTGTCACCCTTGCATCTGTATTGATTTGATATTCTTGATGTAACCACACTTGGTCCATTTGTAAGCATGAAGTGCAATTGATTAAACCTCCCCATGAAGGATTCCACAGTTTATACTATTGCCCACAGTATATTTGTCACATTTTGTCTTCAGAATTTATATATATCGCACATGTTTCCACTTAGAAGGCTTTCTGCTTTACTCTTTGTGGAATGTCCAGCATTCTTACCAGTTAGTTTTTGGGGGCTACAGATACATTACACAGGTTTTGCAAAAAAGAGCATGACTGGGGCTGGAAGAAGTTCATGGAGCTATCCAAAGTATTGGATGGTTTTACAGTAGCAGATACTCTTGTCATCAAGGCCCAAGTGCAGGTTATCAGGTTTGTGCCCATGCCTTTATCATCATTAACACAATAGAAACTGCACAAAGATTTGATAATTGTCTCATAATTCATACATTCCAGCAGGCAAGTGGAGGATTCTGAGGATGTTCACCAGCTTTTTCACCCCTCCTTTCTTTTTTTCCACAGAGAGAATCCCCACCGCCCATTTCGCTGCTTAGATTGCCAGTATCGGAGGGAGCTTGTGCGTGTCTACTTGACAAATGTGGAAGGCATCTGCCGGAGATTTGTGGAAGAGAAGCGAGAGAAGTTAGGAAAGCTCATGGAGGACACTCCTAGGTGGACCAGGTAGATTGATACTCAAAAACTTCTAACAGTTTGGCAAGGGGGAGGCTGCAGGTGTACATCATTGCTTGCTGTCACAGTATGGCAATGAGTGAGATCTGCAGTCTGATTTGGAGAAAGGGTGAGAGAAGCAAATCAACAAATTGAGAGAGTATATACATGTATAGAGAGAGACAGCAAAAGACAGCAAGATGTTGCCCTGGGACTGCCTGACATGTTGTGGGTGCTTTTATTGATTCTTGCAGTTTTCGAGCATTCTGGTCAGCAGTGGAAGATAGCACTCGCTGGCGGTTAGCACGTGAGAAGACTGATGTGATACTGAAGGCTGTTGTGAAGCGATTTTTCAATGAGAAGGAAGTGACCTCAACTTTGGTTATGGACGCTCTCTACAGTGGGTGTAAGGCCCTTGACTATCAGAGCCGTAATAAGAAGGAAAAGGTGAATGGTGTGGATATGGAGGAGACCACTGATCCTGTGGTTTGGGTAGACAAGGATGCATTTGTCCTTGCTGGTGATGTTTTGCTATTGCTGGAGCGTGTTGTGTCTGAAACTCTGCCCCCATACAAGGATGACAAGGGTCCACAAAATCGAACCAAGGTTATCTTTCTTCTCCATTCTTCTATCATTGCCAGGTGCTTTGATTGCATGTGACCATGAAACAACATGTATCTATAGGAACTTCTGGTGCCCTCTGCTAATGATAAGCTTTTCCTTCATCTGTTTTTCAAATGTAGTCAAGTACAGCAAGATCTACGTTCTCTTTCTTAGGAACAGAGTTGCAGTAGCATTGAGAGCTTACAGGTGTTGGTGGGCTTCAGGATGGTACTGGTGGAGATGATGTTGGGAAGGATACTGTGGAATGTGATGAGCGGCGGCTTACAGAACTTGGCAGACGCACTGTGGAAATGTTTGTGCTTGCACATCTTTACACGTAGGTGGCACATGCAACCATGTATATGCCCCAATTTTGACAACCAGTATAATCTCTTGGTTCCTAAACTATGTGTAGTTTCATGATGCAGCAACCGTGTGGAAGTTGCATATCGGGAGGCAGTTGCATTGAAAAGGCAGGAAGAGCTTATCCGGGAGGAAGAAGCTGCTGGACAAGCTGAGACTGAACTTCGAGCCAAGCGTGAGGCAGCTGAAAGAGAGAAACGCTCCAAAAAGAAACAGGTTTGATCCATATGGAGTGATGAATTGACAAATCTAGAAGTTTGCCAGATGGGGAACGTTTGTTATGTTATGTTCAGGGACTGTGACAGTTTCTCTGCTGTCACCACCTTAGCTTCACAATATTGGTCTATGTTGTCAGAAACTGCAGTGTGTTTCTGCAGGCAAAACAAAGGAGGAAGGACCGCAAGGAGAAGGACAAGGAGGCTGAGGAGAAACGTGTTCGGTTGGAACAGGAAGATCGTCAACGAAAGTCTGATGTTTTGAGGCCAAAGGAAAGACTACTGAAGGAACATGAAATTCTGCTGCTTACCCCTGCAGACATAGGAGAGGAAGAAGATGATTTAAGTGGGATGGATACAGTAGATGATGTGGTGGGCACATTGGGGCCAGCAATTGAGGATGGAGATAATGATCTCACTGGCTGGGAAAGAGAGGGTTCATATGGTCAAAGTGGCATGGAAGTTGCAGGATTTAGTGGAGCTGTTTTGGAAGAGGGTTTGACACAGAATGGCAGGGGGGAACGGAAGCACCGAGCTTCAGCTCTAGATGATAGCTCCTCTACTTGCTCATCCGATTCCCTGCCATCAGTCCGACCCTCTTTGAATGGCTCATTTAACTTGCGAGCCAGCTTGCCAGACCAAAATCTTGCTTCTAGCAGGTTTGTTTTCTCTTGTTGTTGTGGCCCTTAGAGGACTACTTATTAAATGTGCAATACTTTCAAAATCATGCTTCTAGCAGGTTTGTTTTGGCTTCCTGTTGTGGCCCTTAGAGGACTACTTCTCAATTGTGCATTACTTTGGTACACTTGTTTCAATAGAAAGGCTTATCCTTCCTGTTGTCCCAATTATTTCTTTTTATTTTGGCTATGTTTCTCATGTCTTTGTGCTAATCCAGGGATGCTCCTATCCTTGGGCTCTGTTTGAAATCCAAACTGCTTATCATAAATTTCTTGCTCATTGGTGTAGAGGAACAAGCAGAGCAGAAAATGAGGCATATGATACTGTTGGGCAGTTTATAGAAGCTGAAGGCATTTTACAATTGACTGGAATGGATCTGAATGGTCCTGGCGAGGCTAGCAGTAGCCGTACCATTGCAGGAGTTGATGCAGAAACAGTCATCCTTTCTCTGAAGGAAAGGGTGCAATGGCTTGAGCAACGTCTTTTTGAAAAGGTACATTGCATTTTCCATTGATTCCTGTGATATCTTTTGCAAACACTCTCAACTAAAGTATGTAGGTATTGACATGATATGTATGCCTCATTCCAATATCTCTATTACCGCTAAGTTGGGTTTTATCAATAGAGAGATTTTACAGGTCCTTGAGGCTGTGTGGTTCTGAAGTTTTCTTTGTTTCTCAGATGATTGGTCTTATTGTCCGTCTGAAGAATAAAGGCTACTCTCTAAAGATTCTGTTTAAGAGGATTACATGGTTGCTCACTATAGAGAAATTTCTTTTTGGAATTTCAGTGTTCAGAGTTTTCTGAATGATTTTGTGTAATTGGGGAGCTTTTTGAAGCCCACTTGGTCCTCATTTGCTTTTCCCCTGTTGTCTGACTATTCAATGCTTATTCTTCTGTTTGTACACTCTCTTTTGTTTTCTGTTTTTTTTTCCCCTCTTTTTTTCTCTATGTTTTCCTCCCTTCTTTGGTGTTAGTTGCTAGCCAATATCATGGCTGAGTCTTCCTGGTCTGTCCAGACCCTTGCAACAGAAATCCAGTACATAGGCTAGTGGTTGGATGGCTTATATCCACTGTAGGGAGCTGAAGTCAGTGGGTAAGCTGTGATAGATACATCGCTGTCATACATGTTACTGTCAATGGTCCCTGAACAAGTGAGAGACTGTCACTTTTGTTTCATGCTACTAGTATTGTTGTTGTTTGTTTTAGTTCTACCCTCTTGTGTTCTTTTTTCTTCCTGGTTCTTGAGTCCTTATTTGGAAGTCTTGCTTTGACTTCAAGGAAAGGTTTTAACCTTGTTCTGACTTTCTTATCATGAATACAGAGATTTCTCAATTCTCATGAGAGCTCTATTTCATTTGCCATCAAGTTTTTTCTGAAGGGGATTACAACAACTTCGTTTGCAAGATTCAAAGCTTGCAGATTTATGCTAGCAGCATTTGATGGGCTCAATGGTCCAACTATGTTGAGCAAAGTTGCCTGGATGTCTGGTGCAGGAGGAGGAAGTGGTCCTGCTACAAGAGCAGTTGAGTCTGTTTCAGCATCAGATGGGACTGGATGGACCCTCACTACACCATAGGTCACTTGAAGATGTTCCTGATCCATCAAGAGTTGGTCCGATAGGTACCATGAGCTCGCTTCATGCAGAGGAGAGCCGAAGCGAAGTTTCAACCTCTTCACTACTTTCAGATGGTGCAGAGACTCCTGATGCTGAAAAGGCAACAAATCACCATCCCAGATCTAGTAAGGAAATACCATCCATGAATGGTCCATCTGTGGTGTCCAATGGACGCCTAGCGCCTGTAGGTGCATCATTTCTTTCCCATGCGGGCAGTAGTGGTGACAGCACTAGCAGTAGTTCTGGTGTCAGTGCAGGAAAGCTTGATGTTGTTGCAGGCAGGCATGCCCCAGGAAGAAGTCGTAACAATGAATCATCTCGTCCACCACGCAATGGTATTCCTCAGTTTTCAGCAGGGATCTCATCTGCACTTTCTATTCCAGCAGGGGTGGAGGATACTTCAAGCTCCACCCTAGCATTAGGACCCACCCGGCCAACCAGTGCACTGGGCTTGGGAGCTGCCCACCGACCAAGTGGTGCTTCATCTCACCCTGTGCCCACACTGTCTCAGTCAATGAGTACCACAGAGCATCTAGGGATGGGGATTGAAATGGATGGAGGACCACAGAGTAATGGATCAACTCCCCATAGCCCTCCTGTCACTCCTTCTTACAGAAACGCAGCTGCAGGCAAAACAAGAGGTTCTCTTGGTGTCACCACATACCCTGTCACATTGGCACCCAGTGTCCTTGGAGGGGTTCTGGCACCGATTCCAGGGGTGCAGACATCAACTTCATATATGTGTAGCTCAAATGTGCACTCTGTGCCAAATCAGGTTAACACTCCAGTCACTTCCAGCAATTTTGCACCGGTGTTGTCACCGCCTTTGACATCCCCAACAACAGCAGCAATTACAAGTTCCCCTACCCCACACCCAAAAGTTGAATTTCTACTGCAGAATTTGGCTTCACAAGATAACTGTAGGCAAGGAAGTACAGGTGGCAGGGGCTCTATGATGGGCATTACATTTGGAACTGTCACTCCTGAGATGCTCCAGCAGCAACAGCAAAAGCAGCAGGAGCAAGAGCAGCTGCAGTTGCAGCAGGGGAGTCTCACAAAGTCACAGCAGCAGTCACCAGGCCATCAGATGCTTTTGAATCAGCAAGATGAAGTGGATCAAGCAAGGCCACATTTAATGGATCCTCGGGTCCAGCATGAGAATCTCGCTCATCAACACCACCAGCAGTCACATGAAAGGTTATTGCATGAAAACGGAGGGTTGACTGGGGTCAGGCATGCACCCAATATGGTGACGCTGATGGAATCAATGAACAGTGGGGCTGTAATGTCAGAAGAGTTTCCTCACCTTGACATCATTAATGACTTGCTAGAGGATGACCAAAGCTTTGGGATGGCTCTAACTGCAATGCTGCAGCATCCTGGGGGAAACCCAGGGTTTAGCAATCACCATCTTTCACTTGCACGGGGGCATGCTGGGTTACACAAACTCAATCAATATGGCCAACTTTGTGCAGATGGAATGGGTGCTGTCAGTGGCATTGGGGTTGACGGTACTGAGCCTGGTGGGATGGTGGATGGTGATCTATCACGCTTGCATGGCATGGAAGGCAATTGCAACAACAACACCGGCAATAATCTAACAGATAGCAGGAGGATAAATACACCTTTCTCCCACCAGCCCCTTGGGCGACTTCACAACCCTCATGGTGGAGTTCTTGATGGGGTGTTATCACACTTCTGGCCAATAGCAAGTGCAGGAATGCAAGCAGGGAGCAATAGCAACAATGTAAGGAATGGGCTGGATGTGCATATGGGGTATCCATTAGTGCAAAACCACCATGTGCCTGCCCCTGACTGTTCAGGCTTCTCTCTGGGGCACAACAGATACTCAGTATATGCTCCAGCACAGCAGCAGCCATAGGAGATGGAAAGTGGTTACAGCATAATTCTATGACAGTGTAATGTGTCATTAGAGAAACTCTGACAATTTCAAACTTTATTAGAAATGTTTCTGATACATGCTGGGACCCTTTTTTTTCTCTTCAGGATGGTCCTAATCCAATGCAGAGGCCAATTTTCCTCTCTCGATGTCATTTGCTATGGGCATGAAGTTTATTCAGTTCTTGTGCAGCATGTGGGTGATGGAAGATTTTTTGGATAAGTTCACTGCTCATTGTAACTCAATGCTCCAGAAGTTGCTTTCTTCATTTTGTGTTCCACTCTATATTTAAGCTACTGTGACCCAAAAAAGGAAGGGCAGAACCTTGTTTTCCCTTACCATGGGCAGAGAAATCACAGGTACCACCTGCCCACACAAGTGTTACTGACCTCTTCGACCCAGTTCCATTACCTGAACCCTAGTAATTCTGCAATAATTTCATTTTCTGGATCACCTATGGTGCAACCTAGTCGTTAGACAAAGCTTTTCTCAAAGGTTCATAGTTCATACAAGAAGTCCAGTTCTGCTTTGTGCCTTTGATTCCTAACAGTGTGAGCACCAGGTACAGGGCAACCTTTGTATTCTGTTGCATTTCACAATTCTATCCCATACACAATTCTTTTCTCTCCAAAGCCTTTTACCTTGATATGCATATCTTCCATTAGACTGTTGCAACCCTGTAAAATTTTATTGATAGACACTGTAGATTAGGAAAATGTACAAATGGATAAGAAAAAAGAAAATAAGGAAAGGGAGAATTTTAGGATGTCAAGTTAGCTCAAACTCGATGTCAAAACCTATCCATGACAAAAAGTGACTACTTGTAATAGGTTGGTCATGTTTTTTCATATCAAAAACTGACCGCTTGTAATAAATCAATCGTGGAGATGGAAGATGTGTTTCGAAGGGGTGGAAGTCAGGAAGTAGCTAGGCCTATAGCTACTGCTTGATTTAAGATGGAGGATGCTTGCAGCCTTTATAATGTGATTATAATTTTTTGCTAAAGAAAAGGAACCAAGACAAAAAAAGGAGGGCCCTTTAGTCCTTTCAAACTCCAAATGGCATTGGCACAATTGTGTAAAAACTCATCCGCATACCTATGTAGACATCCAAATACCTCCATTGCTAAAGGGAGGAATTGATCAGTATGGTGTTGATTGCGATAGCTTTGTTACTTGGTTTGAGCTACATCAGAAGCAACAAATCTTTGGGTGGTGCAAAATTGGGGTAGTAAATTTGCTCGTGTTGGGCTAGTAATGACAATGTTGATTAAAGTGCAAATGTCATCTTTGGTGAACACAATGTTGACTCGTTGATAGGAGGAGTTGAAAGTGTTTGAAGGAAGTCCATGTAATTGTTTTCACCTCACATGGAAGCTAGGATCTCATACAATGGCAACAAAGGTATTGCAAACAACATCATGGGTTTTTGTGCACTCATTGCTATGAGCACAATGTAAGAGGTGAATACCCATAGGTCAATGGGATGTGTGCACACACATCAAAGGATACTTACAATTGAAGGATGGGGCAGTCCAAGTTTTATTTGTAACATTGTGGAAAAAATCAAGGAAATTAGTTGAAAGCTAGAGAAGATTAATCGAATTATAAATTAAGCACCCGCCCTAGGCCAAAACATGATAAAATTCGGGCATGATGGGCTTCAAATATCCCATTGGAAAGCATGTTGAAAATGATATGATGGTGTAGACACTCCAAGATGGAATCTTGAAATTGAACCATTTGTTGCCTAATGAGTTGTTCAAACAAAAGAAAACATGTGCAAGTTGGGGTGGTAAGAGATCACATGTTGCCTTGAAATGTTGTTGGAAAGGAAGGTGTTATTGTCAATTCATGTTAAGGCTTCAAGAAGGAAGGGACATTGATAAACCATAAACCTATCAACTATGATTGAAACTACAAGGGCCCAACTCCTTAAATAGGTTGTTGGAATGATGACGGTCATCAATATGAGCTCAAAGCCATTAAAAGTTATTAGGAGAAAGGTTTGTTCACGAACTAAAAGTCCTTCTAGGTTGTTAAAGGATTTTGGACCCAAGAAGATCCAAACACTTGAAGGAGGGACAAGTCAAAAGAAATGAAGGACTCTATGAAAGTGGAAGAAGGAGGTGTATGTTGTAAAAGATATGAAGATCATTGCATGAAACAATGAGATAAAATTCCAAAGGCTACCTAAACATCACCCATTCTAAGGAAAAGATCAACATTTGAACATCTTCTAATAGGGCATCCTTGATGTATGATGATGTGAATGATGAAGTGCCCAATGGAACTCCCAAAACTCTAATTCCTTCTAATGGGGTGGTAAATTGGGATGGGGTGTTAAAGTTAAGTAGTAAGCTAAAGGGTGACCATGTTACAAATTTGTGAGGTTAGATAAAAAAACCTATCGCACAAACTTTGATATAAAAATGTTCATATGTAAATATATATAATAGAAAGGGGATTTATTGTCAAGGACGTGAGAAATCACAAGAACAAAGGCTAAAGGGAAGGTTTAAGTCTAACTTCCAAATAAGGAACAAGAGAAGATTATGTGATTCAAAAACAACAACACAAGAATTGAGAACAAGAACACAAGATGTGTTAAACAAATGTGAAAATATATCTTTATTATGCTAACATATGCAAACATGAACATGAAAATAACATGATAAGGTTATGATGCAAGATGGTGTTTAGGGTTAGTGTTGAATGGATTGAAGGAAATGAAGGGTCCTACTCCTATTTATACCCCTTTGGGGACTTAGTTCAAGGAAGCTTCCAAGGAGGATTTATGTGTGCATCAAATAAGGAAGCTTTTTGGGAACCTTTGTAACTAGGAATTGACTATGAATTAATTGAAACTTAAACTCAGACTTAATTAGGAGTCAACTAGGGGTTAACTAAAATTAATTAAGACTTACCTTAAAATTAATTAAAATTAAACTATGAATTAATTAAGACTTAATTAGGACTTAACTAGGAATTAACTAAAAATAATTCGAAATTAACTCAAAGTTAACTAAGATTTAATTACGAGTTAACTAAGATTTAACGAGGATTTAATTGAAATTTAATCGAAAGTGAATTGGAACTTAACTAAAAGTTAATTAAGATTTAATTAAAAATTATGGATGAACATTATGGATGAATTCCATATATTGGAAGATGGTGTCTAATTTTCACATCCATCACACCTATGATGTGAGTGTCATCTACAATGGATGGAAATAGACAAGAACTAAAATGACTAACTATGAAATGTAAAGCCTTAAAATGGGCTAATGCGAATAATGCGCCTCCTAAGGGATCACCTCGATAGGTTCCCATGGTAAAAGGGATGACTATGACATCACCTTCATGATTATGATGGTTGTAAAACATGGGAGAATCAAATGCATAAAATGCACAAAAAAAAGTGATGAGTTGCATGATGTCTCCACCTATTGCGCAAAGTTCTTGAAATATGACCCCTTTTGACACCAAATTGAAGGTGTTTGTTGTGTCTAGCTAAAAAACAACCCAATTGGGGTGAAGGTCTAAGGTGCATTTGATGTCATGGACTATTACTTCACAACCACCTTTAGTTGTGACTTTGAATTAGTGTGAGGAAAAATGTGTTGTGAAAGCGTCACAAAATTGAAGGCATAATGTGTGACTTGTGAATTGATATAGTGTTTCCCCCACTGCAATGCGATGGACTCCACCTAAAGGCTTGGTCATGGCTAAGAGGTGAGCCATGCCAAAAACATGTGCAATTTGAAGTGAAATGTGACATTTAATAATATGAGAAAAAAATTGAAAAAAATGTGGGAATCCACTTATTGAATATTTTGGGTGAAAACAATCCCGAAAGTGTTCAAAACCCATCCCAGAAGGACCACTTATCGACAAATGGGGCATCCATTGGAATGCTAGTTTGAAGGAATTAGAAAAAAATTTGAAGTCTTGGTTTGGTTTGTAATATTTTATGAAAAATGAAAAGTAGCCATTTAATTAAAGGTGTGGTGTAGTGAAAGCTGAAATGGTGTTAAAGGATGTGGGTGCAGGGGAAAATGGTGCCAAGGCACAAGTTGATCTAGAGTATCCTTTGCACATCCAAGAACTAGATTATGGAGAAGGTGTTTAAGAGTTAGAGGACTAAGTTGGGGAAAAGGCATTGAATTCAAACTTCTTGCCAAAGATTGGGCTTGTTAAAAAAACTTTTCCTGCAAGTTTTCCCAATCCTTTATTAGAAAATGCTCAAGTCAAATCCACGTTTCCCTATGCCTTGTTGCCTTGCCACAAGGGGGAAAAATGAGACACCATTGGGGTAATAAAAGGAGTAAGTGCCAAGTTGCCACATCATAAGGGTTTTGCGTTAATTTATCCAATGGAAAACAAAACACCACTTATACTTCATGTCGTAGAGCAGCAGGGATGCGGTTATATAATAAAAAACGACAGAAGCCTAAATGAAAAGACTCGAGGACATCCAAAAACAAAACCCAAATCTAAGTTAATGTAGGTAAGGGTGGGAACAAAGGAAGGTATTGAATTGGGATGGTCATGGGAGTTTGGATCAAATGAATTGGATGCTTGACATGAACGTTGATGATGAGCTAACCCTTGATTAGTAAATTGATGCCAATAGGTGGGGCAAGAAACTTTAGGTGGAAGTTGCAAAGTAGGTTGAGGGGATCATGTGCATTAAAGGGGCTGGTAGAGTGGAAGGGAGAAAACGTATTACATGTGCATGATCAAGGGGGTTTTGGAAAGTGTAAGGTTGGGGCCCCATATTCATTCAAAGGGCTGGGGGTCGGTAAGGGGAACTAATGGGTGGTGTGTGGTTTATTGAAATGGGAGGGGGAATTAGTGGGAGGTGTGTGGTTTGCATGGGAAAATGGGGTGGAAACTAGGTTTGTGGTGGTACATGATAAAGCAAATGGGAGATGGGAAGGATGAGGTTCAATGGGACATGATGAACTAGGGGACATGGGATGTTTGATGCCCATGAAGAAGGAGGCTTAATATGAACACATGCCTCACTTATTAAAAAACTACCTATTGTTATAGGGCGATTTTAAATCTACAAAACCAATCATAGAAGACTAAATGAATCAAGAGGAAAAATATAGGAAACTGCCTAAGGATCCTTGGTTAGGGCATTATGCCAAACCCAAACCTTAATTTCATTATAGGCTTGAATGGCACAATTGCTATTGTGTTGGGTTTGGCATAATGCCCTAACACAACCTAGACATACTAATGCAAAAACATTATAGACTTCACTCTTTGTTCCCAATCCTAAAAAACTTGAGATAAATAACGCCGCACAAAAGTTTCCTAAAAAACAATTGTGATGGACTAGATACCTTCTTCACAAAGATCCCAATCCACTCCAATAACTATGTGCAACATTGAAAAATAAAATAAAATAATAATAATAGATTAGACTCCTTTATTAATTCCTTGGTATAACATCAAACCCTTGAAGTACAAGTCTTTCCTTTGCCAATAGGAATTCAACACCCATTTACTATTCCATCCTTCCCAACAGTAACAACTATCACCTATATGTGACCTTTATCAGGAACCTTTGTTTACGTGACTAATTGCATAACATCCCATCACACTCCAACTCGTGGAAGCAGGTTGAGGTCAATGCATCAATTTCCTAGACTATGAACTGACATAGCGAGTGTCTTCCACAAGATGGCAATACTGGGAAGTTTCAGCCACCAATGTTTGGCTACCTACAAAATACAAAAGGTGAGGAGATGACCAAGCAAACTAAGAAGCAAAGGGCATTGCAAAAGGTTACAAACCAATAAGGACACAACATAGCAAAGATCAGACTTCCAGATGAGGTATTCTTATCCTGTTACATGCATATTCTGGCTGATAGCACCTTTGAAAATGTCGATGTTTAAGCCTTCTGAATTTTGGGATATTGAGAAATCCAAGAAATTGCAAGAGAGGCCATGAGAAGTACAAATTGACCTCACAGAATGATTGGGGTATACCACTGCAATAGTCTTTCTATACATACATACACAAGGAGAAATCAGGTATGTATCAAGCTAAAAGAACTGGACAAGCTTAAACTTATTAAGATGTTAACATAATTGAATTCAATCTGCAGGTACAAGTAAGCTGAAATAATGAACAATTGATAAATACCCATTGGCATTCAGATAACATCACTTGATTAAGGTTACTGGCCAATGGTGAAGAACAAATTATCCATCAGCAGATCCAGTCAAAAAGACAAATACGAGGATTCTGCTACCTTGAAGCTATGGAGAGAATTCTCAGAACCTGACTTATCCTACCAGACATATTTGAAGTTAAAGGACTGTCCTCTGAAATGATGGGACTTAAAACATCCAAAAAGTTTAGTCATTAGAACTGATGATTCATGCTTTCAGATCTGATGGATTCGATCTTTGTAACTAGAGTTGAGAAATCAAAGCCCTACAAAAACAGTGGAGAAATTTGAACTTGAGAGATCAGGAACTTGACAACATCAAATGTGCCAGAGTCTTTCTAAGAGTCCAACTGTTCTTAGAGGGGACATCAACTTTCTACAACTTCTGACCATTGACCACCGGCAGAATAGCTTAATAAGAAATTAGCCAGTTGGAAACTTCTGCAAAAGAAGGGATGTGACAATCTGTAATTTGTAAAAGTGTGAAAAGCCAGGGCATATTGTCACAGGAAGGTAACAATAACACAATGGAAGAGATGACCATCTGGCTTAATGACTGAACTCTTCAAAAATCCTTTAGGCCTCCACATATGAAGAGAATGTTTTATTGATGTAACATTTTTGGACTCTCTTTGAAGGCTCCAGAAAGCTCCAAAGCTTTTGCTTGTAGCTCTATGTGCCTGAATCGATGAATCTCCAAAGGATTGAGAATCAGTACAAATAAAACACTGTGACCCAAAAGGACTTTATTGAACCAAAAGAATTAGGAGAAAGTAGAAACAGGCTTCTAAGTCAAGGGGTGCAACTGCAGCAACCAAGTCCTCCACTCCAGAGCCGGCTCCATCTCCTAAGAACACCTCTTCCAAAAAAAGTTCGGTGCTTCACATTGGACAATTTGATGCCCTAAATAAATCCAAATTGGTGGTTGTTTGCACTGAAGTTTGAGTTGCTGCTGCCTCAAGTGACTGGCTGCTCAAGCTCCATGTAGAATCCAAGAGATTCTTGCTTGCACCATCCCCACACCAATCCCCAGTTGCATTTTGCACAAGCATCCCTTCTTCACCCATATATGAATGCAGGATAGTGTGAGTTTGGGATTTGTTCTCTCCTTCACTAGCAAACATAGTTGCAGGACAAGATGTCACATGCCCTAGTGAAGTACCCACACTCAATGCTCTGTAAGCCTCCTCTTCCTGTATTTCTTTTAAAGAATTCGCTTGAGGGGGGCAAACTGATGCTACCCAGGGACCCAAAGTCCCACAGCTCACAACAGAGTCTTCCAAGCATTGTGCAGGCAACAACTTCTGCAACACCTTGTTCTTCCACTCTTTGATGCTTGGCATGTTCCTGCTGAATTTCCATCAGTGACTTACATTTGGGTGGAAGGGCTGGCTTCCACACCAGCAAGGAAGAAATTGACCCTGGTTGGTGATATAACATTAAATCAGCTGATTGTTGACTCTGAGACCAACTGTCTGGGATTTTAGTGGCTCAGGAGGAGTAACTGCACCAGCAGTAGTGTCAAGAGTAATGGATGCGCACTTGACTGGTGTCTCCTCAAGGTACAAACACCCTTTAGATCTTCCATCAGCTCTTTCCTGTGGTTGGTCTTCTGGGCCCCCATGATTGCGGGCCTCTTTATCCAAGGAATCATGGCTCAAATCATGCACACACTCTTTCATCTTCTCAAAAGGAGGCGGTCTCCTGAATCTCGAAAGTTGGTCAGTGGCAACAAGGGCTTATTACCTCCAGTTAGGTGCTGTGAAGACTACATAACAAGAGAAGATCCTAAGACCTCAAATGGAAGGCAGACAGGTGATTTCAAGATGCAGGTCAGAGAAGCTTCCTGTTCTGGTCTGCTTTGCTCTTGGTGCATCTGTATAGCATCCTCATGGACTTGCTCTTCTGTAAAAGCTGGAATATTGTTATGTCTCTCAGCTTGGCATGGTGTTGGAGTCCTTGGATTCCTGTCACCAATTTGGCAGGGAGCATAGTCCCTGATTCTGTACTAGATAGTGAAATCACTGATATGTTATGTTCCAGTTGCAAGATGCTGGGATCAAACACATTTACAACGTTATCCACCTCCCCACCTTGCAGCTCTACACATGGAACCTCTAACTGGAAAACACCTGAAGGATTCGATTGCAGCTGTTCAGGAGATTCATGAAAATTCAACTGATGATGCAAGAATTGCTGTGGCAGTTGTAGCTGTTACTGTTGTATACTGGTAGAAGCTGGAATTGCAATAGGTGCCTTTCTTGATACAAATTGATCAGACTCATTCACTTCCCACACACCAGGGATCCACATTTCATCTGTGCTTGTGGTTTGCCATGGCAAATCCAACTGCTCCTGTCATAAAAGGTATTATAAGATTGTAATCATCTAACACTCAAACCAATCAGAAACTTTCATGGCAACACCTGCAAACCTAGGACAAAACACAATGGCAAAGAGACTTCCCAATGCATAGCTGTTTCTCTATGACCCAAAGACAAAGAAAGAGACCTGCTGCTGCTCCTGTCTGAGAATGTGATTAAAGGCAGCTAAGTGTGGGTAGCTTCCTTGGGCTTGGAAGAGCTGTTCAAAGAACAAACATCTTGTGGACTTTGTGGGTGGCCAGGAGATCCCATCCATAGTGATTCTGTTTCTTGCTGGACAACCAGGGGCTGATAAAAAAAGGCCACTAACTCTTGGGCCATTATCAGAGGGGTGATGGTGGACACGAAGAGACTGTGAAGCAGTAAGAATTGGCTGGTAGCTCGCTGACTCTCCTGTTGGAACTTGTGGCAGGAGCTGTTGTTGCTGGTGCTGCTGCATCTGAAGAAGCTTGCTTAAAAAAGTCCCTGATGTAGATGGAGAAGGGTTGTAGAACAAGGTAATGATGAAGATCAAAGAGTCCTGGATGGAAAAGCTGTTAATGGTCTGGACATGCAAATGAGGTTCCACATTGCTGCTGCAATGGTGAAAAATATTCAGATTTTCTGACTGGTGCTACAGAGGCAATCCTGGCAGACTAGGATGCAGATGCCTGAGCTGAAAAAGGTGCTGCGCAGCTCCAGCCACTCCAGCTATTGTTGAAGATGGTTAGGGTGGGAGGCTCTACATGAGAGTGGGCTGCAGTTAGACATACCTTGCATGCCAGGTTACCAGGCAAGGGCTGATCAATTTTGGAGAATACTCCCTGAACAGAAAGGTCAGTTGAAACTGCTGGTACCAGACCAAACTGGCTTTCCCATGATGATGATTGCACTGCTGAGTGCAAACCATGGACCGTTGTAGGACCTAGAGCTCTGGAGAGTTGTCCCCACAAGTGAAGCTTTTTGTTCCTCATACTCCTGGCATTGCAAACTCTGAGAACAGAGCTTTGATAGACTATAATTTGCTGGATCAGAGACATCCATTTCAGTTGACATTTGACACTGCATTCAAAAATCTTGATCCATCAGACCATCAGTCTTTGCTGTACTTGCACTCTCACTTAACCCAAACAAGTTGTCTGCTGGCATCTCTGTATCAGAAGAAATCAAACCCACACACATTAAAGAAATGTAAATCCAAGCCAAGAGAGTGGGGAGAAGGAGAAGTGTACAAACAAATGCTGCTGCAAAGCACATAACAAATGAAAAGCGGGCCGTGACTTTGAACCATTACCTTCACTTGTAGTGCCTGAAGTTTGCTTCGAGGAAACTCTTGAATCCCCACCAAAAGTAGCCTCTGTGGCATCCACCAACCTGAGAGTTTCCAATCTTGGAAGTAGATTGGCCTCTATTTCCTTCCCCATAACCCCTCCACTCCTCTGTCTTTGCTCAAATACTGTCTGCTGCCCAGACTGAGATAAGGAGACTGCATCCCCGATTTGCAAGTGCGGCCTTGTTTACTCCTTCTGACTTCTTCCATGAAACAAAACCTGGGGAGGGGACATGGCTTGAGCCCCAGATGTGGCATCAGATGACTGAATGGCGCAAACAGTGTGCCTTCAAAGAATCTGCAAATCTCACCTGTACTAAAGAATCCAGCTTCAAACCAGTCAATGATGTCCACTCTCATGACTGGGCCTTGGATGTCACCTTGAGGATCTTTATAGAAAATACTGAGCTCTTCTGTAGCTCCTTGCAGAGATGCTGCAACCTTCGTAGCTCCATTCTGCTCAGACAGTTGACAACTCAGCTTCCTTGCCTTTGCTCCAACTGCTGCCAGAGAGGTTGACATCTGATTTACTCTGCATTCATAGAGAGAGACCTCTATCCAGGTTTCCAGTCTCTACACCTGTTAGAGAATGTGATAGGTTATGTCTCTCTGTAAGATTTCCTCCTCGCTTGTGTTTACTTTATCATTTTGCATCCATCTGCCTCTTTCAGGGAGTAAGACCTGTTCACCATTTTGCAACTAGTGAGTTCTCCTGTTCACCAGAAAAAGAAACGTGCCAGAACTGGGCAGAACAATATTTCGTACTTCAAATACTGTGGAAAATCTGACTTCAGACTAACAACCTTTTTGCAGCACCAGCTGCTTCGATCATCTTTCTCAATGCTCTGTTCATTTCTCCAC
>Ga0209208_10001466_pt1 | contig 33359 bp, 18 predicted proteins | sample S1TSphfallax_3_FD_187694 | JGI IMG/M metagenome (GOLD analysis project Ga0209208, IMG submission 187694) | Host-associated microbial communities from peat moss isolated from Minnesota, USA - S1T2_Fd - Sphagnum fallax MG (SPAdes) (version 2) | ecosystem: Host-associated > Plants > Peat moss >...
GATTTTTCAATAATTATTTTAATAATGTTAAAAAAACAAACCTAGTAAACAAACTTCACCCTTAGTAAACATTTACACCATATAGTGAACCATTTTCACCAATGAAGGTAAGGGTAGTGAAATTACAGTGAACTTAATTCACTTTTATGGTTGCATAGTGAAATAGCCTAGTGAACTTGGGCCGCATCTCCTAGTAGTGTCCCTAGGTAAATAATAGGTCAAATGTAGATATGTAGGTTATTTAAACCAGAGGTATAGGTAGATAGGTATTAAGTAACTAGGTAACTAGGCAAGGCTTTTAAGTAAATACCTACTTGATTTTTGTTTAATCACGGTGTCACAACTCATAACTTACCTACTTATACCTACCTAAGTGACTCACAACCTACCTATACTTAACCTATTACTACCTACCTAAGTCCACATAGGCTTTAAGTTATATGAAGGTATAACTATTAACCTATTACTACCTACCTAAGTCCACATAGGCTTTAAGTTATACGTAGCTAATTAAACCTAGGCTAGCTTAGCTAACTAGGTTAGGCAAGTTACTTTAGCTTGGCAAGGGTTTAATTTTGTGGTATAAAATAATTGGTATATAATTTGATGGCATTTTACATATTCATTAAAATGCCATAAAATGCCACAAAATTAAAATTATACATTTGTAATGTTTTAAATTATATCATAAAAAGTCATTCATTTATAAATGATTTAATGTGCCAAATAATATGGATGAATGGATGGTATGACATATAACAATGATCTAGCAATGTGTTGGTAAGAAATTCAAAAATTTGAATTATAGTTGAAAACTACTTAAAATGATGTCAACTTGTATAGTTGAAAATTAATTGGCATCCCAACTATAACCACATACTTCATCCATCCATGGATGAAAGGACTGTCCTTATATAACATTATCATTCAATTTGAGCTTTCTTTGCATTTTAATTTGATTTTTTTTTTAATAGTTTGTTTTATTTTATCTTGTTTTTCTTTAGGCCTAACTTGTGTCTAGAAGTTTAAATCATGTAATTTAATATTAATTCATGGATTTTTCAAGTGAATGCATCGTGTGTTTTGCAAGTGAGGAATTTTAAGTTTTTCATTTTGGGGTTATTATTAAGTTGTTTTCTTTTTTATCATGTTTGAGCTCTTTTTTCTTCTTTTCATTTCATTTTTTTTAAAAAATTATTATACATATTAAGGTTAGGTGGTGTCAAGGCAAGTGAACATGAATAACATGAAGAGACAAGCTTATGGAGTTTGGAAGCCACCACCACCACACATGCCTCTTACAATTGCAAGTGCTTAAAAACTTTTTTCCTCTTTTTTGTTTATTTTCCCTTTACCAAGATATTTTCCCTTTTATTTCTCCACCATGCTACCTTTAGTTAAATTATTTTTTAGCTAAGTTTTTTTTTGAACTCTTATTGGTTTTTTTGGAACTATGTTTTTCTTTGAACTTTTATTAAGGTAACTAGGCTGGTTTTAATACACTTAAGCACTTAGGGCAATCCAAATCCAAGGGGAAGGCTCTTTTGTTTCTAGAGTCTTTGTAGATGTTGAATCCTTCCTCTTGGCGCATCTGAGGCACTAAAAATCATCAAAAACGGATTAGAAATGAGAAATTTATGGCCCCCCAAAGTTGGGGGGGTCAAAAACTCAAAACAACAACCACAACCAGTTATTGAGTACCCAAAAAAATCCTTTTATGTTGCTCTATTGTTATTATAGTTCAAAGATTATTTAGAACTTAAGGTGGCACTCCTATAGCACTTTAAATCATTTAAAATGAAGAAGACATGAGAAAGTTATGAGCTTTGAAAGTAGGAGGGGTCCAAATAGAAGAAAAATGAAACGTGTTTTGTAAGTATGAAAGTTTTTTTCTTCAATTCTCATTGGTTTTCTTCTTTTCCAATTCCAAAAATAAACACTTGGGCAATGAGAGCTAGACTTATGAACCTTTTCAACCATCAATGCAAGTAAGGTGTTGATTATATGATTGTTTTAGTGAGCTACTTTTAACTAAGTTTCAACTCCTATATTTTGATTAGGTTCAACTAGATTTTAATTAAGTTTCAACTATGTTTGTTGATTATGTATAAGGTAAGCCCATGATATGTGCCATTTTATTCACTATTTAGTTATAAATTTTCCAGATTTCAAAGTGTTTTTTTATTTGTTAAACTTCCTTATTCTTGAATAGTTAATGATGATGTTTTTATTGATTTTTAATGTGTGCAACTAATGCACAATTGTTCTTTTGATGCATTATAACTTCAATTCCTATTAAGTTTTGTCATTTTTAACAACTTTCATTTCCTTTAATTCAAAAATGCAAGGTGCAACTATGAACAAATCAAAAGACGTGTGTTAAGTGGGTAGGATGAGTATGGATGAACAAGGTAGGTAGGATAGGGATTGATCAAGGGAACTTTGCTAGTTTGAATTTTGAATTCTTGTTGTTTTGATCATGGTGATGTGATTAGGGACTATTCAAAAGGAGGGAGTTCTAGAAAACAAAGGAGCTTCTTAGACAAAAAAATTTGGGGAAGATTAGGAGGAGCTATTGGTACTTGTTAATAGAAAACCACAAATTTTTGTTTGGATAAACTACAAAATTGATTTATTTTTTTGGGATTTTTTTCAACAAAACATGGGATTCTATTGTATTTTGATTCAAATTTTATAGTAATACATATATGCACAAACTTCTATAGTGAATGCTATGTTCATATTGTTGTGCGAATCATTTGTAACATCAACATATGATGAAATGAATTGTGATTTTGCTTTTGGAACTTTTTATAATGTATTTTGAAAGGTAGAGTTTGATTAGATGAAATAAACATGAATTTGGTGTTTCAATGAATGGCGGTGTTAAAAATGTGAAAAATTAAAGCAAAACCAGTGAATATATGCATGCGAAATGCAAATTTGTTGTTATAATAAAGTGAAATAGTTTGTAGGAATTAAATTTCATGTTTACCAATGTGTCCCAACAATGCAACAATCCAATTAAACATGCCAACGAGTTACACCATTAGTGCATAGACATAGGATAAACACCTTATAAAAAAGTCATTTCATTATTCCAATAAATTTTTGATTAATAACATTAACATTTTCGGGATGTAGATGGGACCATTTCTTACATGGGAATAATGTTTCCTTGCATAATTTTCAAATTATAATAGGTTTTGCATTCTTAGTTGATAATGTATAGGTAGATTATGCTTTTATTATGGTTTGATTTTCTTTAGTTAATTTTAGTTAAGTGTATTATCCCCATAGTTTAACTTTAATAATATTATAATTGTGACCATAATTTGTGTAAACTTGTAATCTCAATTACATTTCAACTAATTTACATACATTTTGACTTTTTTTCAACATATTTTCAACTTGCTTTCAACAACCTTGTAGTTGATCTCTTTACTTTAATTCAATTTCACATATGTTGGATTATTGCAACCCTAGCCTTGGGCTTGTGACCAAGGTAAGGGCTTGCGAAGGTGTGGGCCAAGAGTGAAGCTCGAGAATCACATTTCATGTTCCTGGGAGTGTGGGAGAATGTGAGGGAATGAACCTCCACATTCCCAAGTGAGCTCCCATTTTGGGAGTTAGAGTCTCGATGGACTTTCAAATTTTCAAAGAATAATTTCAAGGGTCAAAACCCATTGGATTGAATAATTCCTTATACTATTGAAAGCTCTTAAAATGTAGATGTCTAAAATGGGCTCGCATGACCCATTTGGGTACTTAGAGTACAAGTTATGGCCAAAAGAAAGGTCGGGAGTCAAATTGGCAATTTGATTCCTGACCATTAAAAGTCAAGAATCACCTTAATTTCCTTGTGTGCAAGTGGCATGCCACATACCGTTGGAAAGTTCTTGACAAGAGCTATAACTTTTCTTTAAATTTCACCTCAATCGAAGGTTTTCATACAAAGTTATGGGCTTCCAAAGTTGCAAAAGTCCCAATTTAGGGAATTTCGGGAGTCCTGGGACAAAATGACATTTGGGTGCTGGCCCCATGGCTAGGCACAAAGGATAGTATAAGGGGGAAGGTGGTGGCTTCCCCCAAGTCTGGGCCTTAGTGAATTTTATGAATGCGTGTTTGCCCATGGCTCGTCCGTGCACCAAAAATGTTCGAGTTATGCACTAACCAACTTGTTGTTTGGTTTATGCAGGTCTATGTGAATAATTGATTTTCTTGTCAATCTTCTTAGTCCCGATCTTGGAACTCCAGCACCCCCGAAGTGTTGGGAGCTAAAAGTGCATCCCAACTCCTTCCATTGTCTTCACCTTTGGACTCATAGTTGAGTCCATCAAGGAGTTTGGGGGTGCATCAGATAACCAAAAACTTTAAGGTGATTAACAAGGACCCATCTAGTTATCCAATCTACCCAAGTGTTTTGTGAAGGACCCATTATGTTAAACAACAACTCTTAGGTGGTTGAAAAGGAATGAACAACTTATCCAACATACCCAAGTGTTTGCATAGGACCTGTAGTGTAAACCTAAGACTCTTTTAGTTGGTTGACAAGGACCTAAGTATTTATCCAATGTACCCAAGTGCTTATGTAGGCCCTAATGTAAACTAAATACTTTTAGTTGGTTGATAAGGACCCCAAATTTTGAACCAAACTACCCAAGTGCTTGTGAAGGACAATTAATGTAAACCAAAAAAATTAAGTGGTTTACTGGACCCTTTTATGCTAGTTCAGTATAACTTGCAAGTGCTTGATAATGATTATGCATGTTAGCCACCAGCTTAAGTGAAACGTAGCAAGTAGATTCATCAATATTTTATATGGCTAATCTATAAAAGAATTAATAGGCTTATAAACAACAATGTTGAAACATCAAAACGGCTACTACAAGTTTGACACCTAGGGAGATCTAAATCGTAATGCAAAATTACATGAGCCAATAATTACCTTTAAAATTTCGGAATAGTTGTAATTTTGTCAACACACTTAAAGGAAGAACCCCATAGTCATTTCCTAGAAGCTTATGATTAGTTCAAAATGCATTTTATTAACCTACTTGCCATGAAATAACCATGCAATACAAACTTGTTAGCAATAAGTCCATTTAGATGAACTAAATCAAATATGATCAAGAAAATGGATACATACAAACATGAACTAGCTAGGATAATTATTATTTTTCAACAATCATGCTCAATTCATGTTTTTAAATAACAACATTACAATGTATCCTTATTTTTTAAACGAACTTTTGTCTCTTAAACTAGGACTCATTAAAATACTTGCACCTATGCTTGACACTACTCTTTGTGCCAACCATTGATCTAACAAGTGATTAGCAAGGATATTTTTTCACACCTCATAAGGCTTTAAAATATCAATCCCCAAAAATAATTAAGCTTAAAACCAAAACAAAAAACTTCACCCATAATGTCAAATTGCAGCACAAACTTTAGAATTACATATAACTTGTTAAAACTTGTAGTCACCTTCCCAACACATTGGAAAAAACCTACACAAGTTAATGATCTTTTCATGACTCGATAACATATAACATCTATCCATGACATATATAGACATTCTTGAAGAAACCTTCACATTAAGACCACACTAATATTGGGCTTGATTCAATCAAAACACCACAAAAAACTTGACAAGGTAGGTTTCAACAGATGTTCAAAAGCAACATGACTAAATTGGAAATGGTTTTTAGTCCTCTGATACAAAAACAATTTACAGATGATAGAACCTTTGAACTTAAAGGTTAACTTTTATAAAAATGATAGCTTGGTAATTTTGAAAATACTTGGGTGTCGAGTTACAAGGTGTTGGTATAATGCAAGAGTGTTTTGGAAATGACCAAGCAGTGCATCCAAGTATAATATTCTTATTTACAACAACACAACTTCATTAGCATAAGAGCAAAGCCAACTATTCAAAGTTCAAACAATAATTTTTTTTAATAAAACCAAGGTCATCTAAACATTCAAAAAATTCCATAAGCACCATCTTAGATTCCAGTTCTAGTTTTAAACAAAAACCAATAAGAAGTCAAGTATAACATCCAACAAACTAGAAAGATGCACCTTACATTTTAGTAGCACCAAATTAAACCTAGGTTTCTTTTCGCTTGAATTTTGAGCTTTACAAATTGCAATTCACAATCAAAGGGGGTTGCCTATCCCCTATTTCAAGTTCCCATAAGTAGATTTACTAGTTGGTTCAGATGTTTTTATTTTGTTATAATTATGTCCAATCTAGTTGCTTGCTTTACTACCATAAAAATTAAGGCATATAAATTGGGTAGCTTAGTACCTAATTTGATGATGGATTTAGAAGCTCGTTTCTTTTTGGCATTGGAATGTTCACTTCTACTTGATCCTAAAGAATGAAACGATTTTAAATTTGTTGGTTCTTCCATAATAACATTATGGCTAACAACATTCACTTCCAAATGAAATTGGGTACTTAACACTACATTATAATCATTATCTTCTTTTAAAGGGCTTTGTGGCGGTGTGAAGAAATGGTCATCTTCACTTTCTTCTCCATCCCATGCGTTTTCTGTTGTTCACAAATTTAGCACAAACTAGTTCCTAGTACAAGTCTAATATCTGTTGGTCTTTCACTTCCCCTATAAAAAATGATGCCAAATTAATATAATACATATTGTCAGAGTAACCCTCAATATTGCCTTCAATCAACCAGGTAATATTGGTCTATTTGCAGATAGTTTTTAGGCAACTTTTTTTACCATTGTGAAACTCATCAACCCCCTAGTGAATAGGAATTAGTTGTTACGAACTATGAATTGGTCCATTATATTTAGTAAAATAAAAATTTATCAAACCATTTTATTTGCTAATCAATTAACTAGGCAACATGGAAATTGATTAAATTCAAATAATTTAATATTTATATAACATATAAAATTATTAATAGTTCAAGATTTTTAGCCTATGAATTATTGACACGTGTCATTACTTATGCTAGGTTTAAAACCTAGCCTAAGCACATAGACCATGTAATTAACCTACTTTAGGGAACTACGTAGGATAATATTCAATCAACTTACTATTGTTGACTACAAACACACCACTTGTGAGGTTTGATCCTTTGACTTCTAGGATGGAGATAAACACCCCTACTATCAAGCCACCACATTTGTTGTGATAATTTGTTACATTGCATTCTATTGATCAAATATTTCATTTTAAACATTACAAAAACATAAATTTTGAAAATTCATATTTTATTGAAATTTTGTCCAAATGAAATGATTAAAGTTTAATTTAATTTTTTTTCTCAATAATGTACAATTACATTTATTTCCTTTTGAAAATGTAAAATCATTTGAATTTTTTTTAAAATATATCATTATTCAATAACAGTTTAATGACCTTTTCTTTGAAAAAAAAAAAGTTTAATAAATGGATAAATTTTTTGTTAATATAATATTACCACCTATGTTAAGTTACTTTTAGTTATTTTAAGGATATTTTTCATTATTTTAAGTTATTTCACCTTACATTATTTACAGCTATTTATGGTTATTCTCAATTTTTTAATATTTAAAACTATTTCACCTTAGGTTATTTTAATTATTTTAAGTTATTTTATATATTTTTGGTTATTTTAGGCTATTTTCAACTATTGTAAGTTTTTTTTGGTTAATTTATGTTATTTTTGGCCATTGTAGGCTATTTCACTTTAGGTTATTTGTGGTTATTATAAGTTATTTTTGGCTATTCTAATTTTTTTCATCTTAGGTTACTTTCAACTATGTGAAGCTATTGTTGGTTATTTTTTGTTACTGAAGGCTATTTCACCTTATGTTATTTGGCTAATTTAGGTTATATTACCATAGGCTATTTGTGGCTATTTTATTGGTGGTTATTTGTTGGTTATTTCATCGATGGTTATTCTATTGATGGTTATGAATGCCTATTCTATTGGTGGTTATTAATCATTATTTATTAATGGTTATTGGTGGTTATTTTAGGTTAAATTATCATAAGCTATTGGCAATTATTAGTGGTTATTATATTAGTGGCTATTGGTGACTATTTGTGGTTATTCTATTAATGGCTATTGTAGGCTATTTTGTTATAGGCCATTGGTGGTTATTTTATTAGTGACTATCAATGGTTAATTTATTATAAGATATTATTGGATATTTTAAACTATATTATCATAGGCTATTGATATACTTAAGATAAAATTATTTATAACAACATAAAGTAAAATGACCTTGAATAACCTGAAGTATAACTTGAAATAACATATATTAATTTAAAATAAAATAACTTAAGGTTAGTTGAATAATTCAATTTAAAATAACTTAAAATAACTAAGGTAACATATAATAATATAGAATATATTATAAAGTAACATAAGGTATTTAAAACAACAACATGAAAATACCTATTTATCATAGTAAATTATAATAATGAATTATGTCAACTAGTAGTGAAACATGATGTTTACATAGTGATATTATAGTGAAATAACTTTATTTAAGACGAAATAACTAAAGTGTAGTGAACTTGTTTCACTTTTAAGGTCCCATAGTGATTTAGGCTAATGAATCACACCTCACTTTTGTACTAATGATATGACTATGCACATTTACAACTAAAATGACATGTAAGATTAACTTAATTGTAATCATAAAAATAATTGATTTGAACATTAGTCGTATTTATAATTGTAATCATGTGGTTGGAATGGACAAGATTTTTTCTAGTGAATAGGGTGAAAGTTCACTAAGATGGACTTTTTTGGATGTCATAATTTTGGTTTTTGAGGTTAGTCAAGTTTTCTTTTAATATATTTCAAATCCATTTGAAAAATATAGCGAAAGGAAAATGAAAAACTAAAAATGATAATGTTAACATTCCCAACTTTGATAAATTTACTCAAAAAATATTAATATTCAATCCAAGGTGGACTTTGCAATGTAGGGTACATCTAGGGTCATAAACCAAATAACCATCCATATGTACTATTTACTTTTAGTGGAATCGAAAAACATGCAAGATAACTTTGGACCGCCACACACTAAATTAATATCATAACATTTAACATGAAAAAAACAAGTATGAAAATGCCTTTCCTTTCTTTCAAGATTTCAAATGGAAACTTAATAATGACATAATTTGATAAAGTTCATTTCATTATCTAAATTAATTTTTTAAAGACTAACATTTTGGCGATGTATTAAAAAATGTTTAAATTAGGATGGTATGAACTTGGATATGAAAAAAAATGTTAATTTTAATATCATTTAAACATTTATATTTGGGGTCTAGTTTCATTACATTAAAAATACATTAGATTTGGACTTTCATATGGACTTTCAATTGTCATTTTTGGTCCACCATAATGTGCTTTCATTCAACAGTCATTTGGTCGTAATGATTAATTTTTAATCAACACTTATGGAATGTAATGAATTCCAATAATTGAAAAAATCCTTTGTTATCTTGATTTGGTTTAGTGGAATCCCAAGAATTTGTCGAGTTAACAAAACCAGAATTAGAAACTTGTGCTTCTTTGCATACTAGTAATACATTGCACACTTGTAATTATCCACATCAACATGATAGTGATGAAAGGAATCAAATTTTTGTGCCACAACCTTTGAGCATAATAAAAAAACCAATATGTGAAACCAAACAAACCTAATAGTCCTTAATGGTAAAAAACCCTTGATCACAAACAACATTATCTCCTCCAAGAGCCCTTTTTGTGCTCCATGGTTTTTGGAAATGGATTTGAAGAGGAAAGTATCTAGAGATGGCACTTGGGCTAACAAAATGCCATTTAGTAATTAGTTCCTAATGAAAAAGAATTTGAAGATGATCACGTACTTCCTTTACATACCTTTTAAATAAAACAACATGATTTTGTTCTACATATTTTTTCATGATAAATATGCCATTTCATGTCGCCACCCTACTTTGAGAGTGTGAGGATGAGACTCACACTCCCGAAATGGGGACTTCAGAGTCCTCTGGGACTCTCGAAACTTTAGAGTTCGATTGCAAGGGTCAAAACACCTTGCATTGAAGCGTTCTTTATATCATTGAAAATTTATTGAAGTGTAGATGTCAAAAATGGCCTCGCATGAGCCATTTGGACATCTGTAGCACAAGTTATGGCAAAAAAAAAGGTTGGGAGTCAAATAGGCAATTTGACTCCCGACCACTAAAAGTCGAGAATCGACCCGACCCCGAGGCGTGCAGGTGGAGTGCGACACACTGTTGGAAAGCTCTTGACGAGAGTTACAACTTTGCTTTAGATCTCGTCCCAATCGAAGGTTTGAGCTAAGAGTTATAGTTTCGTAAAGTTACAAGAGTCCAAACCGTGGTAGTTTCGGGACTCCTCCTTAGGAGTCCCAGGACAAAAAGTCATTCAGATGTGGGTGCCGTAGGGAGGCACAGAGAATACTATATGGGGGAAGGTGGTGGCTTCCCCCGAATTTGGGCCGTGGGGAGTCTTGTGAGTCTAGAGTTGCCCGTGGTTTGTCCTAACACTAAAGGTGCTCTAGAATGTGAACTAACCAACTTGTTGGTTGGTTTGATGCAAGTTCAAGTAAGTAACTAAAGCTTGTCACTCTTCCTAATCCCATCCCGGAGCTTCAGCACGCCCCTTTAGCTCTTTTAATGCTGAGAGTTGGGAATATGCCCCGAATTCCTCACAATTCCGTTGTTTGAGTAACTCAAACCCATCTTGGGTCTAACTAGGAACTTGGGAGCATGTCAATTTTGCTCTACATATTTTTTCATGATAAATATGTCATTAACCTTGTGATAAGTAATGAGGCATTTGTGGCATCTTATGCACAAGGGTAGAATTTCAAAACCAACCATCTCACTATGACAAACTATGCATTTCATAATTTGACTCTGCTCTAAATCAATAGGTTGGTTATTGTTCACCTTGAAGAAGGCCCAAGTGTGAAAAGACTTTCAATGAAACTTCCAAAACTTTGCCTTCTTACATTATAAGATCATTAGTGCCAACATTAAACAAGGCCTCCTATTTAGGTCCATTCAAAATATTGTTATTGCAACACCTTGCCAAATGCCCAACACCAACACATAGGTCATTAGGTTTGGCTTCAATGTTAATGGAAATGTTCGGAGTTGAAAACTACATGATAGTTGTAGCAAAAAAATGGGTGGAAGAGAATATTGATAATGAATCATGAATAGTGATGATTTGAGAGGGTGAAAAAAAGACAAATGCACAGAGGTGGTGATTATAGAGGCAAAATGCAAAGTTCCTATAGTCACATAACACATCTTGAGTTTGTTGACAAAGTTTTAGAAGAAAATGACGTACACCAACCACATGAGAAACAATGAAACAACTATGAAAAAACACACAACATATTGGAAAGTTTTCTATTTTATTACCTTCATCTAATGTTTTTAATGCACCACCATCGCCATACTTGACTGAGTAAATCTATAGGGAAAAAGAAAAAAGTGATGGCTCTTGTTGTTTTGAGGTCACATTCAAACAACTAGGGAAAATTTGTGGTGTTCAATGTTGAATGAATTTGACTATAACCCCCTATGTGTTCGTGGAATCTCTAATTTCAAGGGCTTGGAAATTGAAACTATGGAAAATTATCGTACTCCGAGGATACACAAAGTACTCGAGTTGTACTTATGTTGTACCCAGGATCTAAAGAGTTACCTGAACCTGGAAGGTGGTACTCAAGTACAATTTGAGTGTTTCAAGGAAGGGAACAAGCGCTTCACAGCATTCTTTTGGCATTCTTTTGTGTTTGTTGGGACAGAGGTTTGGACTTTCCGTTGAAATTTTCTGTCTGCCAGCTATGAACAAGCAACCTGGGAAACCAGTCATCAGCGCGGTAAAAGTTTTCAGTCATCACCTGTTGGGGGTAATTTGGAGGTCTAATTTTCTGACGGTTCATTTTCGCACTCTGTGGGATTTGAATTGGGAAACAAGTCTGTTAGCATGTAGTTAAATGTTGGTTCTCCCCTGGCCTCTCTCTGTAATTGCTATCATGCTGGACTCTGGTTGCATATCTCCACAGCTAAGAACTTCCAGTCTCAGGCAAGGTGCGAGGGATGCACCCGAGTCGTCCCCCTGGAAGAGACAAGTGTCAATGTTTGAACACACCAATAAATTCTCTAAAGAATGGGTCCTAGATGGTACATTTTGCCTACTAATGATTCATTAGGACCAGGATGAGCTGAATGTCACACTAGGAGGCAGAATGTGCCTCTAGGACATGTTCCTTTGCCTAAACTTCTATATTTAGGCTGTAAACTGAAATAGGTAGGTAAAGAACTACCAAATCAGCCCTGGCAGCTGATTCTGCCATCGAAGAGACCTGAAAGCCTGCCCAATCCAAAGGTACTAAACTTTACCCAACGGCCATGCTGCTACATTAGGTCTAGAGGAAGCCCCCAGCGGAGGGCTTTCTTACTTTAAGGCCTACATCCGAGTTGCTTCCAGGCCAGCGCCTCTGCATAAAGCACAATGCGTTCTGCAGTGATAGGCGGATTGTTCCGCTTTCTTATAATGATGCGCTGGCACGGACAGGCGGGTTATTCTGGTTTCTAACCTGTAAATATTAACAAATGGAAATCAGCCTCAGTACTTTATGTATAAATAGTAATAGTAAGTTTCTGGAACAATGTATTTATTTGACTTGTGCTCATGATTAACATTGTCTTCTCATCCATTCCCTAAAGTTATTCCAGCAGTGCTTTTGTTTTCAATTTGCTGATGGAGCGAGGGTGGTGAGCATCCCTAAGCAGATTCAGACAGATTCTGCCAGATTGGCGACATTATTTCAAGGAACTCTTAAAACTGTAGTGACTATGTATGTGACGACAACCTCGCAAATAAAAACAGTTTTCTGCCACTTTTTACACGATCAATCCACTCTTTTTCCTTTTGTAATGGTAGCTGCCCTTTTAGAAAAGTAGAAATCTGGCTATAAACAAATTACTGACTGTCCAGGATCTGTTCCCAAGAACGTCCTTATCCTTACAAGTTTTCCATGTGGTTGCATGATGCATCATGCTCAAGTATCCGGCGAACTCAGATCGTGGCCTCTGCTTATGTCAGAGCCTCGTTGAGCCAAAGGCATATTTCTTGGTTGGGGGCCGGCAAATGAATCTAATTTGCTAAGACTGTATGCGCATCAAAATCTCAGGAATTATATCGTGGGATCTGAAGTCAGGCAATACATCTCTAACTTAGGGCCACTTGTGTAACAGGACACCGCAACTTGGGATCAGATTTTGTGTAGGGTAAGGCCCCATGGTGGGGGCATACCCAATGCACTTGATAAAAAACATGATCAATGGTATTATACTAGCCAAAATACATATACAGCAGTGATATTGGTATTGGTGAAATTATCATTTTCACAAAAAAGCAAGACAACTATGCTCAAAATAGAGGACAAAACATTATATAAATAAGAAAAGCACCGTAGGTTGTAAAATGCAATTGCAGATTGATACCATGCAAAGATTGGAGGATGACTTGTTCCCATGGACTAGGTAACCAGCCAGAGGAGGCTGCTTACTAAAAATAACTTGGCAGTCACTGGAAATAACTGAGGCATGGGAACACCCAAGTTATTTCTGGTGGCCAGCCTCCTTTCATTGGTTTCCATCCTAACCTTCATGTGTGAATGATAAGTTTCATAACTTTCTTGAGATGGACAAAAAAACATATAACCTTCCTCTCCATGGATGAAAATGTATAACCATTCTCTGTCTGGATGATGTATGAAAAAGAAAAAGATAAAAGAGGGAGAGGTTATGTGTTAGGGAAAGCCCTAGGGGGGAGGGCATTCTCAGAATAAGGGCCCCCACATGACGCAGAGTTGACGTGGCCCCTTATTCTGAGAATGCCTTCCCCTGAGGATTTAACTGTGTGTAAAGCACAGCTACTGAACACTCTAAATATGAAAAGTTCTTCAGCTGAGAGGAACTTTCATGGTTAAAAGGTGCCCTCTGAGTACACTGTGAAAATACCAGCAGTGCATTCCGGATGGTGAAAGATGAGGGGAGGATCAATGAGAAACTTGAAAAGCTCTAAACAGAAGGTTTTGGGGTATGAGACAGGTCTCTGAATTGTAAAATGAGTCTTCTCTGATCACTACAGTCTGTCCTGGCATTTGGCTGTTATCTCAGCCCCAGATAGCACAAGGTTTTTGGTTGTTGATACCATGGGGTAGTGATATGGAGGTTTATACCGAGCTTCAGACTATGTAGAAGACTACAGCTTCAGACTACAGGGTGGTCTATGTAGTCTGAAGCTAGGGGTACATCTCCAAATAGGTTCCAGCTGCATTTATGGTTGTGTCTGTCAAAGGTCGTCCAAATCCGGATCCTCTTATAGTCCTTGAGCCGTATTTAGTATCATTAGATGTAACTGGATGTCTCATCCAAGAAAATTAGCGACCTGGACGTCACTGGTGTGGACTTCAGCTTCATTACGAATCTGGTTGGGATTAGCGTCGTGCAGTTCTTGATTTCAAAAGGAACATTCAGTCCCGGTTCACTTCCAAACTTAAATTTATTTATTTTTTCATGGAACCACTGGTTTGATATCGAGATCAATTTTTTTGATTTCTAAATCCTTTGGTTCCAGTCATTTTCATTTGAGTACCGGTTTAAATATAAAACTAATGTTATAAATATTTTGCATTTCTAGTTTGATGCAATATCAACGGACGAGAACCCAGGTCTTAAATTGAACTGAACTCTCCAAATGTTTTGAGAAGTCTTCAGGATTGTCTTAGGTATGACAAATCCAAAATATCGTTCTTGAAAGTGCACTGAAGGTTCTCCGACACCCCAAATAAAAACTAAAAAATGGAATAGAAAGTTTTTTTCAAAATTGAGAGCTGGACAAAACTGGTTGGGACTCGTGAGTCCTATTCAAGCTTCCACTGTTCACATAATCTCAGGTGTCAGTGATTCCTTAACCTTCTGTCCAATCCTTAATCCTAAGACCCTGATGCCCACAGACGAGCTGCTTATGGAATCAACTAAGCACATCACAACTTGACTGACAAGTACCACTGACTTGGCCTCATCTCATTTCTCCCTCTTGCTATTCCACTTGCCGTCTTGTCGTCAACCATGATGATCACTTTCTTGCTGGCGCTACAACTTGCAGTCAATGCTTATTTCTATGAAAATCATTTATTTATTTATATTTTATGCTCGTATTCCAAAGTGATTTTGGACATTCAAGATTAAGCTATAGATGATTAGGTTTACTCCAAATTCAAAGGATAGATGTTATGTTTTGTATGCATATGAAACATTACTTCTTATGATAGTAAAGGTGGCCTAAATAAAGGTGGCTTAAGGGATTTTGGTAGTATCTTTTTTATTAAACTATTATGATTAGAGATTTTCTCTAACAACAACTTTCCATTGCATTTGTTTTATTTTCCTCCAACAAGAACTTTCCATTGCATTTGTTTTATTTTCCTCCAACAACAACTTTCCATTGCATTTGTTTTATTTTCCTCCAACAACAACTTTCCATTGCATTTGTTTTATTTTCCTCCAACAACAACTTTCCATTGCATTTGTTTTATTTTCTTTCAACAACAACTTTCCATTGCATTTGTTTTATTTTCCTTCAACAACAACTTTCCATTGCATTTGTTTTATTTTCCTTCAACAACAACTTTCCATTGCATTTGTTTTATTTTCCTCCAACAACAACTTTCCATTTCATCCACATGTTTGTTTAATGTCATTCACAATCTCACAAACTCAACCTTGCTAAAATGTACAACTATGTGAGTTGAGAATTAAATTATGAATTATTAATAAACGACATCTTTGATTTTTAATGGAACCGTTCTCTACAAAAGTCCTAACATGAAATGTAGGTAACACTAATTACCTACATACCTCTAGCCCAATTGCAACTCTTCAACGGAAATTAGTTTCCTATCCATGCAACAAGCAACATGGCTCCAATTTAGTGCTTTCCATTAGGTTGTTTTGATCACACCTTAATGGAAGACATCCTAATCCATACACTAAATGATGAATTTATATTAAACAAGACATCAACTAGGGAAAACTGATGCTAAATAAATTAAGTAACAACTTGTCAAACTCAAACCCAAACCTTTCTTGAGTTTTTCATCATTGATGCTTTGTGATGGACTACAAACTAGATTGCTTTGGAAAGAAAAGAGAGATGGCAGTTTAAGCTATTTTTCGTATATTGTGTACACCGAGGCTCTTTCGTTCTTTGTTCTGCTAAGCAGAACAGGTGTTCATCACTGCACGACATGAACCACTCAGCAGAACTACAGGAGTTTGATTAGGCTGGTTCTGTCCTAATTCACTTCTGTCTCTTTGCTGCAAGATACATACCACTAGATTCTTCTGGCCGTATGACAAAATTGCAGTAACTTAACATATTAGCAGTGCAGTTGGGACATCATCGTGGCATTGTGCATGCTGCGAAATGCAATTCGTAAAATAAACATTTATATAAATTCGTTCTATAACCAGATCTCTGTTTCAACGTTTTGAATATAATAAGCGTGTATATTGGGCTATTGCAAGGTAGATAGCCCAATATATAAGATGGAATGTAAGAGGTTCAATAGTGACAATCTTCTAGAAGCTTGATAATATATGCAAATGGGTGTACAAACTCAAGCCCATTGAATACAACTGTTCAAAGCGACCAAACTAGTAGACATGATGTCAAATTCAACTAGAGATCACATAGTGACTCAATTGCAAGTCTGCAATGATTTAGCAGGTCTCCAATGATCATGGAATGAAAAATTAAGATAATAGCTCTTATCATTGAGAATAACCCACAATGTCACCCCCTAACAATTGTAAGACTTGAAACAAACCCAATTGTTGCAACACCACGTACACATACATTAGTTAGTCACTCGGCATAGTGTACAAACAATTCAAAGCTCTCTAGAAAGCTTTGGACCTGAACTGAATCTCTTAAAAAAAACAGATTTGTGTTGCAGGAGATGGCATACAGGCAGAGAGCAGCTTGTGAATTCGCTCGTGAAAGTAAGGCGCTCAATGCATGGTTAGGTCGGACGTGAAAAGGCTTGATTTCTACGTTTTACTTAAGATAGGTGCGATGAGAGAGGTCTGAGGAGTAACCCAGAGCAAGTATGAGGCTGATTCTGTCTTCCATTATGTAAAACACCTCAACGTACATGTGAGAATATATGCCACATATTCAAGGTTAATTAATTCGTGGTCAATATAACTTCAGTTTTGGGAGCTGACTATAGAACAGTATCATGTTCTTTACATGATTTGTAAACAACACCTGACCAATTCAATATTTCGTGAAAAAGTATGTGTAGAAACAAATCTTTATTTGGACCCAGATTATAGAACGAATTTCATGGGTGGTTACGGAAGAAGGGCCTCAATGAGACTACATACTCGCAAAGTAAGATATTCATTTCCGTGAAAGGCTTGATTGCACTACGTCACCAGAACGTATACTCTTATATCAGCACGTTTCAGTTGGGGCAAAAAACAGTCATTATGAATTTTAATAGCTTTACTTACACCGAATATTAAGTTGTCACTGAGAGATGGTAAACTAGGAGAACTGAAGGATAACTTTATTGTCACAAACTTAAATTTACATATATTTTCACACTTGATGCTGACTCAAACTTTTTAAGGTTGATCGAAAGTGTGATACATCGTCACATCGCAGTTGGAGTGATGTGGTGATCCTGAAACTGCGGTAGTCGTTGCTAGGCTGACCACAATCAGATCTGATTACCACAGTCATACACTCAGTGCAACTGCCCACTTTCTAGTAAAAGTAGGCCTCAAAACATTTTTTTCTTTATTTAAAATAATACAGAAACAACAAATTTCCGCTGGTAGCATTCCATAACGACAACTTCATCGTGTGGGCTTTAAGGACGAAAGTGGCAAAGACAGCGTTGCTGATAACCTTCTTTGGACCCTCAATTTATGAATGGAGAAGTACACCCCAATTTATACACGGCAAAGTAAAAATATGGTGTGAATAAGAGGCTTTTAGAGGTGAAAAGAAAAGGTTATTTTGTTGACCCGCGGGGGATACTTTCACTATCAGCGCAATATGGAAACCTTCTTATCGCTATTATGACAGAATTCTAACAAAAACTTCGTCTTCCTTCATTTCGGAAACTTGTTGACTGGATAGTACTCTGGGAGTCCCAGGTACATACTGACCGACTACATAGTACGCTTCCAGAAACCTCTGTACGTGTTGGTATCATCCCCTCGAGTGTCACGGTAACAGAATAGGAAAAGAACCGTTCTAAATACTGATGTGCTACCTAGTTCAAACGCAGTCAGCACTAGTTGGGAATGAGAGTAGAACATATTAGCGATGCATACACAACTATGTTGGTCTCGACATGCAGGCGACCAGTACCTCTGCCAATTAGGTACTGAGTTAGTCACGCTGAGTTGCCATGCAAAAGGAGAGCAACAGCAAGCAAGCATCAGCAGACGTGTTTGAACTAGGTAGCACATCCCTACCTACCAGACGTCTACTTCCGCCTGTTTTCTGACAACCGTGTCACTACCAGACGTCTTCGTGTTCCTGTACTGTGTGTCAAGAACGTTGAGTATGGATCTTCAACGTAATTGAGAGACACAAACTCGATTACACGGCATCCAGTGCATGCCCTGTCGTGAGTGGAAGAATCACATGTTCAGCAAGTGACAGCTTTTTCGGGAATTTTCAGTTTGGACATGGAGGACGAACTCTCAACACTTTGAAAACATGAGAGGTGATCTAGATCATCACCACCTCCTTGGAATCTGGAACAAAAAGACAAACAAGCAGGGTAAGTTCTACGTGTTGGAGGCATGGAACCTAGTACCTACCCTACTTGCAACCATACTCCAAATAAGAGGCGAGAAAAAAGAATGCGTATGATGACAGTTGTCAAGCAAAGGGTGGAGAGATCGACAGTAAAACGAACGGGAGCTCCCTTCAGTCCAAGAGAGGAAATATACAAAGGATGGTCACCTCCCGCATCAAACAAGCGGATACCCTGTTAGGATAGGTCCTCAACAGGGCAGTCGGATGTTTGAGTCAGCAGCTGTACATCCCTCTATGATCCACTATTGAACTGAAGGGACCTCCGATGAGAATTACTTGCCAACGAGAAGGACGGCCGGAACGACGGCGTGATGGCAGCCGGCTTGAGAACTGACGAAACACTTCAGATCGCATCCAAATGGAGCGATACTAAGAACTCATGGGTAGTTCTTTCAAACACAGCCTCTTGCTGGAAACGTCGTACCCTGCCTCCCAAACTTGGATACATCGAGACCTGCATACCAAAAGCAAACAACAAGTTGAAGGCAGATGGATGAGAGAAAATTGCGGAGGAGGTAGAGACCGGCAGGATCTGGGTGGGAGCAAAAGACGAATCTTGAGCCATTACTAGCATGGAAAGAGAGAAAGGAGAAGGGACGGTTGTAATTGCTCTGAGGGAGAAGGTGAAGCAAGAAGGGCCATATATAGGGAGGAAAGAAAGCTAAATTAGTCGTAATAAACTGGCAGAACTTCTTTTAGAAATTATGGCACCTTGTCGATAGTAATAAGTTGATTGCAACTTACGTCGCCCGGAAAGTAAGGTGCTTCAAAATTTGGTATCTAATGGTAACTCCTGTTCTTTGTCACTACATGAAGAACATATTAACAATCTTAATAGACACGCCCGGAAATCCAGGGACCATGATAAATTATGGTCCTTTGCTGACGTTGTTTCCATCAAATGCGTGACAGTTCCCATGATAGTATTGGATAATTTACACTCAAGTTTTTGCCTTAAGGTCTAATCATGTGAAGGGCACGTTTTCACGACTGCTCACTGGCACACTATTTTTACTTTTCCCACCCAATAGTTAGGGTTTTTATCCAACAAGTTCGAGAACCCAGCCTCCAGATCTGGACACAGTGCTCATCAGACTCACAAATGCCAGCCACCTTACCTCAAAAGCTGGTTGTCCCAATGCACTTGGTCCAACTCTCTTCACCTCTAACTGCCAGGTGTCGGTTCATTCAAAGTTCGTTGAGAATAGTGAGATGATCATAGAAAGCCTTTCCACCCATAATTTGACCAAATTCATTGCAGTCAGATAGTGGCTGATTAGACATGGAAACCGACCCTAATCTTAGGGTAACATAGAGTAATCTTTCAAAATTCAAGCTGAAAACTTATCCAGTTTTCACATTAGAGCATATCAAAGAGAAATCAAACCTCTGAATAAGTTACCTTCCAATGGGTCTTTAATAAGTTGAATACAAAATTTGAAGAATATTGCCATATAAAAATATACATATAATAAGCATAGTTTTCAAACTAGCTAGTAAATATTGTGTTCAAACATATTCTTGTATGTTAAAAAATTTGTACATTTTATGGGTATTATTTAAATAAAAGTTACAAGTACATAAGTACATATTAGCTCACACCATTAGTTCTTGAAATACATTCAATGGATTTCATCTACATTTGACCTATTTTGTAAGAATAGACATTTACAAGTGCATTTATTTGTATTTTTAAAAATCTACTTAAATGCATATTAAACATGTGATTCTTCAAATCATAATAATCAATGAAAAAAAATTTCACATTGATGGTTGATGTGAAAGATATTTTAAAGTTTAAAATTAATATTATAATTACTTTTCATTTATACTAACAAAGATCGTCCAATCAAATATCTATTGTATGTGTGAATGTTTTTACCTTTTAGAATATTGCTTGACTATGGGTGGCATAACCCATGGGTTATGTGATACAAGTTGGTCATCAAAAATCATTCATTTAAAAAATAACCCAATAATCTAAGATAAATAAAGCATTTCATTAGTTCATGGATCAATTAAATCAATGAATGTGTCAACTATCTTTAACAAATTGTAGATTACATGTTGATTTTGATGCATAATTATTAATCATTACTAAAAATGGACAAATTGTTCAAATGGGTACATTCATGATATAAAGAACCACCTAGTCCAAGGTTAAAATCTTTTTTTCTTACAAAACCCTAGTGTGATTTTCACATACCAAATAATTTCTCCCAAACTAGATGGAGGTATAGGGCACATATGTATTCTAAGGTGGCTCATTTTTTGAAAAAACAAGAGTTTGCACAAATCCATTTTATAGTGTTAAATTTTTGAATTTTTCTAGCATCATGGGTTCAATGATAATAAATTCCATGTATCAAAAGCAATAAAATCCATATTAATAAGAACCCACCTATATATTTCAAATATATACACCTCTAGGGGAAAAAATTGAAATTTGAAGGAAGAAAACAACTATGTTAAAGACTTATGAAAACATGGTTTAAGTTTGACCATTCAAAAGTTGTTGATTAAAATTTGACTATGGATTTTTTTAAGTAGTAACTTTCACACAAAAGTTTGTTATTTGATGTTACACTATATATTGAATCACTATATAGATAAGTTGGAATCGAATTCAATATGAACCTTTTTATTTTCTATCATTCTAGTCTATTGACCAATCCATTTTTTTGTATTTCAAAAGTTCATTATGAAAAGTGGATGTTTTTTTATTGAAAAATAATTACATAGTATTTTCATAATCAAGTTGTTAATGTATAATTAATTTCAATTTGTCAATTTGATAAGTTTTATTATTCATTAAAGGTGTCAAAAGAAAATGCACTCTACCAAAATGGGCATCGTGACTCAAAAAGTGAACCACCTTAGTGTGCATTCACCTTATATTACATAAATTATGTTTATCATCCATTCAAGATGAAAAATCACCTAATAATATAGTGTTTTTCAATGTGAATTTTTCTTATGGGGTGAAATCATAGTAAAAAAAACTAGGAGGACCAAGGTAAAAGTCCTTTCCCAAGGATTGCACATGACACGTGTTATTTCTACATTGGTTTATAACTTAAGGTTTTCTATTTTGAATACCCCATTTAACACTACATTTTAAATATAAATACACTTTGACTATAAATTTATTTTATATCATGTATATTATGCATTCATGCCTTCTATCACATGTATATATGAATAACTTGTGTTAAAACCACATTTTCAAAATCCATAATTTTCAAGGTCAAAAACACAAGTTTTTCAGCCAAATTTGCTCAAATGGGTTATATAAAAAAAATTCATTAATTCAAGTCCTTTTTCCCTTTTAATCATCAATGTTAAAATCCTCTCCAATTTTTAATAACAATGGTGTGCACATTTGATTAAAAAAAAGACATTTGAAAAAAACAAGAATTGTCCACTCTTGAGGTTTGAGTGTAGCCCGAAATTAGGTTACATCTACCTTTGCGCGTTTTTGATCAGGGAATTAAGTTGTGCTAATTAAGTCGTCTTGCCTATGGCGGCTGCCTTTTTTATTATCCTTGCATGGGAAGGACTGATGAATTTGTGTGAGGTGTTTTGATGAGTTCTTTTGCATGGCGGCTACTCTTGATGGAAAAGGAGGTTCTGTGTGGCGGCTATGAATTATGACCTGAATTGGCACTGCAATTAAGGAAGAAGGGCGGTTTTGGAGCGTGAAGAAGAAGGCAGAAGGAGAAAGGAAGAGGAAAGTTTTTTTGCTGGACAACTGATCAATTTTCCGCTGCGTTGAAGCTAGTCAGCAGAGTGGGGGTGAAGGTTTAGGAACAGAGGGTTGTGTTGTCAAGGGAAGAGAGGTTAGTCAGGCAGGAGGACTGAGAGAAAAAGGAGGTCAATCAGATGTTCCAAAGGTGAACCTGAGACGTCTAGAGGTTGGAAGAACAGAGCAAATGTTGTTGCTGATACATTGGAGTCAGAGTGAAATATCATGTACATTTGTGTGAAATAAACCATGAGTTTTGCAGGCAGAAAATGAGTTGTGTTTTGAGGGACTGATGCACAGATTGAGTTTAGTACATGGGAGTGAATTGTGTAAGGCATTTGAGGTCAGTAATCCTGTGAGGGTATGTGTTAAGCATCTGAAATGAGTGCATCCTGAGAATGGCAGAGGACGGAACTCTGTGTTCTGGTTGGTGGAAGCATATGTAAGTGTCGATCTAGGGTGTCTGTCGTCTGATGATGCCCTCTCTTTTTGGTTACATGAGTGCTTTGAACATGCAAAAATATTTGTGATTTCTATCAAGTTTTGAGCATGAAAACTTTGCAATTAATGGAAAATATTCCAAAAAACATTATGACAATCCAAATTATTATGCTTCCCTTCTAATCTTTCAAATATATAAAAATGCAATTTTAAGGAGTGTCGGTGTAGTCATGATAAAAGGAGTCAAAGACTTTGTGGACATGCCAAAAATCCTGGACCATGTGACTTTGAACAATTACTACAAAAATTGTAAACATTGAAATATCATGGAATAAATTACAATTTTTTTTCCACTTGTGAATTTTCACCTCATTTTTTTGGGTGTAATTTCTAATAGTTTCATTGGTCATTTATTGTAAAATAAGCAATATGTAATCTAATGTTGACTAGGGCAAAAAAAATTTCAAGTCCTTTATTCTATGTGAAACTATTCAATTTTTTCTCCAATTTTAGCAAAACCCATATTTTGATGATTATGAAAGCCTCCAAGTGAAAATATTTTTCAAAATTCATCTACATTTGGCTACACACCAAATGACCTTTGAACATGTTTTTGACCCTCAAAAGTACATAATTCGAAAAAAGAATTTCAACATGAAATTTTTATTACATTTTTAGGAAGGGCAAGATTGTATTTTCATGAAATTTTGATGGGTTATGTATGCTTTAAAATATTTATGGATAATTTGTTCTACAAAATTAACAATGTGTCAAACAAAAAATTATGAAATATATACTAAATATATAATGTATCATTTAAGGTCTTAAACATTATTTAAGAGTTTAAATGATTAGAGCCTTTAAAATGGTCTAATTATGTGAGGAAAGTTTTTTGAAATCATATATTGTTAACAAAACTCACTATTTGTGTTAAAATCTCAATATTGTTATGGAAGCATGTGGATGGATACCAAGAATCATCCATTTATTTCATTGAAAATGGATGAATATGGGTATCAACACTTTGACCGAAGGTCATCATTGTAATGATGTTTAAATTAGCATCTAGCTTTAATTACTATGTGAACTTGTTAGTGTTTTGCTTTGCATGTCTCAACTCTATGGCTGACACCATTCTTCCTACAACTTGCACAAGCCCGCCATGGAGCAATTGAGGTTGAGCTTTCACATAACTGATTGTCGCACACGCACATTTGAAGAATCAAAATTACATATCAAAATCTTGCCATGGATCTTTGCTTAACATCATGGAGGTTGCTACATGGACAAGATTCAAGTAAATATTAACTAACTTGCAATAGATGTTTTGTAGTTTAAAGTGTTGTTGAAATGTAGCCTCATTTGCTTTAGATATAGACTAATTTAAGGCACATACAGACATTGTGTGTGATGGGGAACTTGAAAAATAAGCAAAAATATGCACCCCATCGTCAAATCCAGTTAATTGAACCTATACAAAGTTTACATAATGTTGGAGGTGAAGGGTGTGCAGATAATGTTCATGTTGAAGGGTTTGAAGGAGATGAGTAGTGGGATGATACTAAAGATGAAAAAGATTTTACAATTTTGTTTCAAAAACAAAAAACAAAAATGCAAGCATGTTTGGCAGCATGATCATAAGTTTCGGCAAGTTCAATTGCTTGCTGAAGAAAAATCACGTCAAAGAATTGAAGAGACAACTCTTATGGAACACATCTTAAATGCCCTATCCATTTCAATCAAGAGTGTTACTGCAAAACAAGCTCATAGATCCACCTACAATGTTGCAAGGACCTTAACCATGTTTATTGTTGATTTCTTAAAAGGGTATGATGTTGATGTGTAGAATGTGATTATGGAGAAGGTTGTGGGCCATGACATTCTAACTGGTGCAATGCCACCCTATCTACATGATATCAAAAGACTAAAACAAAATCTTCAATTGATTAAAAACTTCAAATTTGGACTAAATCATGTGGCAAGCCACCAACCCTTTAAACTAATATTAGCCACGGATAATATTTGCACTTTGGCATCCTTTCAATCAATAAGGAGTGAGAAACAACAAAGGTTTTGGGAGTCGACAAGAGGAACATAAAGAAGGGTGTTGAAAGATGCATGTTGTTGGAGACATTAGAGAGTGTTTTTTGGACAGACTTCAAACACACAAAAAGATCAAATGTTTTATTTGTTCATTTTGTTTAACTTGTGATAAATTGGTGGAAATCAAAAACAATAGTCTCTCCAAATCATAAAGACATTGTTAGGTTGCAACTTTCAACAACTCAATTCGAAATGCATCCAATGCACTACCTACAAGTATCTCAGGTTCTTTCTTGAAATCACTCACATTTGAACAATGTTTTACAATAGTTGTGTGTCAATTTTTTAGGTTTCCATTTTGAATGTTCCTTTCAATGTTGTCAAAGTTGTTCAATCACCTTCTAGACTTGTTGATGAACATGATTTATGTTTCATTTTTTTGAACACCCAAAGGATTTGGACATTTGAGAACTTGTTTTGGAGCCCTAAGATTTGTTGTTCCACTTCATGATTCCTTTCTTGAATTTACATGCTAATCAAACACTAGATGATTAATGAGCTTGTGCTTGCACTAACTTGCCAAAAGTATGCCTTAATTTGATAACGATGTATTCAATATTATGGTGAGCTTGTGAAACCTTCAAAAGCAACAAGTGTTTTGAAAAGGCTCCTAGTGATTTAATTTATGCTTATTAAAACAAATGATTCATTTGTGTTGCTAAATAATGACGTATGGAAGTAGGAAGTGTTATGAGAAGGTTGAAGTGCTTGATGTGGGTGCTTACAAGACCTTGACAAAAGGAGTATGTGCTTTGAAAAGGTCTCCAAAGATTTATTGGATTGCTTGTTAATTTAAGTGATTCATGGACCTTTTCTTATGAAGGACCCATCCAAGCATAAATACCTTCTACAAGGTCCAAGTGCTTGATGTGGGTGCTTACAAAACCTTGACAAAAGGAATATGTGCTTTGAAAAGGTCTCCAAAGATTTATTGGATTGTGTGTTCATTTAGGTGATTCATGGACCTTTTCTTATGGAGGACCCATCCAAACATAAATACCTTTTACAAGGTCCAAGTGCTTAGTGTGGGTGTTTGATAAACCTTGACAAAGAAGAATGTGCTTGGAAAATGCCTAGGTACTAATTTATTTTGAGTGTTTGTTGAATCATTCAAAGAGATTGTGATTTGCAAACACTATTAGAATTCCTATTTTCCAAACCAACCAAATTGACTATATGGGTTTTTTTAATTAAAGGCCAAAGGCTTGAATGGCAATGGGTATTTTTTGATTAATCAATTTGACTAAAGCAACCCATTTGATAATTAGTCAAATCAGACATCTAATCAAATTGGACTTAAAAATATCACCTAGCCAAATTGATTAGTGGCCTAGTCAATAAGCCACCCAATTTAGTCAAATTAGCAAATGCCTTAAAAACTAAGTTAACTTATTATATTTAATCAACCAGCCTAATTAAATAGGCTTAGTCAAAATGGCCAATTACAAATTCTAATATTGGGACTACATTTAACAATTTGACTTTGTTTGACCACTTTAAAAAAATTTGAAAAATCTAAAAGTTAACTAATCATAACTAAATGAATCATGACCAAATTAATTATGATTAAACTAATTATATATATATATGGTTTATTGAATTATGGTTAAATTAACTATATTGAAATTAATTATGACTCAACTACCTATGAAAAAATTAATTAAAATTAAAACTAACAATAATTAATTTAACCATGGTCAATTTAATCATGTTCAATTAACCATAGATTTTTTAATTGTATATGTTTTAACCATGGTTAGTTTAGCCATATTTGCTTTAACGATAATTCATTTATCCATAATTAATTATTCCATCATTCTTGGCCATATTTAGTTTAGCAATTATAATATTTTAACCATGGTCAATTTAACAATAGGTGGTTTAGCGTTAATAAGTTTAACCATGATAATTAATTTAACATAATTAATTTAACCATTACTAATTGGGCCATTGTTGGTTTTGCCATAGTGAGTTTAACCATGGGTACTATAAGCATAACTAAATTAACTATAATTATTTGTAACATATTATTATTTTACCCCAATAAATTTAACCATATTCAATAGACCCATAATTATTTAAAATTATTGTTAATTTAACCATGCTTGGTTTTACCATAATTATTTTTAACACTTTTATTTTAGCCAAATTCATTTTATTCATGGTTAGTAATTTAACCATGGTTGGTTTTTCCATAATTATTTTCACCATTTTCATTGTAGCCATAATTATTTCATTTATGCTTATTATAATCATAATTTTTGCATAATTAATTTTGCCATAAAAAAATTCATTAGTTATTTTAGCCATATTAACTTTTATTAGTGGTTAGTTTGGCCAAATTTATTTACTGAAGGTTAGTTAAACAATTTCTAGTTTAACCATGTTTCATTTTGCCATAATTGTTTTAATCATTTTGATTTTAGCTATAATTATTTCATTCATGTTTATTTTAGTCATAGTTAGGTTTTGCATAATTGGTTCTTCCACAAAATATTTATTCATCGATTAATTTAACCATATTAACTTCATTAGTGGTTAGTTTACCCAAATTTATTTATTCATGGTTAGTTTAACCATTTGTAATTCAGCCATTTTTAATTTTCCATAAATATTTTAACTTTGATTTTAATCATAATTATTTCATTCATATTATTTTAGCCATAATTAAATTTTTTCATAATTATTTTTGCCATAATTTAACCATTTCTAGTTTAGCCGTGTTTATTTTTCCATAATTATTTTAATCATTTTGATTTTAACCATAATAATTTCATTCATGTTTATTTTAGTCATAATTAATTTTTACATAATTGGTTTTTCCATAAAATATTTATTCATTAGTTAGTTTAGATGTATTAATTTTATTAGTGGTTAATTTAACCATTTCTAATTTAAACATGTTAAATTTTGCCATAAAATATTTATTCATTAGTTAGTTTAACCAAATTTATTTACTCATGGTTAGGCTAACCATTTCTAGTTTAGCCATGGTTAGTTTTTCCATAAATATTTTAACCATTTTGATTTTAGTCATAATTACTTCATTCATGTTTATTTTAACCAAAATTAATTTTTGCATAATTAATTTTTCCAATATATATATATTCATTAGTTAGTTTAACCATATTAACTTTATTAGTAATTAGTCTAGCCAAATTTATTTACTCATGGTTAGTTTAACCATTTTTAGTTTTGCCATAAATATTTTAACCATTTTGATTTTAGCCATATTTATTTTATTCATGGTTAGTTCAATCATTTCTAATTTAGTCATAAAATATTTATTCATTTGTTAGTTTGGCCATATTTACTTTACTTGTGGTTAGTTTAGCCATATTTATTCATTGGTTAGCTTGGCTTTATTTACTTTATTCATTGTTAGTTTCACCATATTTATTTAAATATGGTTATTTGAACCATAATTAGTTTAGTCATGGTTATTTTCCCATAATTGTTTAAACTTCTTGGTTGGTTTAGCCATTATTATTTTAATAATCATTAATTTTGCCTTAATTTCTTTAGTTGTGATTGGTTTATATTATTTACCAATCATTAATTTTTCCATAATTAATTTTTCCTAGGTTAAATTAGCCACATATTTAACTTATGTAATGTAAGTATGTGAGTAAATAACCTAAATACAATTAATTTATATGTAGGTGTATTTATTTATACATACCCTACCTATACTCCACCTATTTATCTATATTTTAACCTAAAGGTAACCTAATTATATAAGCTAGGATAGGCCATTTATATACCTATGATAAATTACTAGTTGGTTAACTAGTTATTTACCTAAAATACATTAATAAATTTGTAATTGAATAGTTAAATATTAATTACTGCAAATACATTGTTGATAAGATATAATGAATTAGGTCATATTTACCCAACTTTTTATTTATTTATTTACTTAATTTATGTATCTTACATAGTTATTTAAGAATAATGTTGTGTGAACATGAAAATGTTTCTCTCTCCCAAAAAGTTTGTCCCATATTGTTTGTCATCTTTTCCAAATGATGAACAATATAAATAGATGCATCATAAGCATGTAAGATATAAGAAATATTTTTAAAAGGAAGCCCACTTGGAATGAACCAATTGAAAAGGTTTAACCTCAAAGGCCAAATTCAAAATGAAATAGGATTTTCCTACTTAGGTCATCTAGGTGTAGGCTTAATATGGGTGTGTTATACATTTAAGCCTAGTAAAGGTCATAGCTTAGGTTGCCCTAGCCTACTTTAGGCTTCTACACCTAGTTGTTAGTTATAGGCTCCTAGACCTAAGCCTAGGAGTTTAGGTTGTAAGGTCCTAAATATAGGGACCTTAGGAATAGTTATCTAATTTTAGGTTTACTTTAGGTTATTTTGGTTCTATCGTGGCATAGCCTCGTGGCCAATGTTTAAATGCCATGTGGCATAACCTAGGTGGCCAATGTTTAGATGCCATGTGGCTTAACTTGGGTGGCCACTGTTTACATGCCACATGGCATTTGCCTAGTCAAAATGGTGTTTGACCAATCAAAAAATCATTTGATTGTTATATTGACTAGTCAAAAGTATTAGTCGAAATGACTAGTCAAAAATGCCAACTTAGGCTTGGTCAAAAAGTACATGGCCCGGTCACAATGGATAGGTTCAAAACAACTTATCCATTCTACTTTGAAAAGACCAAATGGTTTTATTTTTACACACGTGTTTTTGAGTGATTGCTAAATAGGTGATTTGGCAACATTCAACAATCTAGCAACTATGCAAAGTTAAGTGGTTTTCTTATTTCAATTGGGTGATTGAGTAAAATTGTTTTCCAATTTTTTTTATTATCCCTAATAAGATGCAATAACCTTTTTGAAAGGAACAACTAGGATATAAATGATCTTGTTCTAAGTTGAGCTTTATAATTCATAAGTCATTTCAAGCTTTGGATGTATTGTGGCCTAAAATGCACCATGTTATGTGGTTTTGTTCTGACACATGTGGTGCTTAACTAATTATTCAAGATTTTTCAAGTGCACGCTCAAAAATCCAACAACTTAAAAGCTAAGTTCATTGGGATTTAGTATGTTTCAATGAGTTTGCTTCATCATGGGTGCTTTATGACTAGCCCTGAAAAATGCAGTTTTTACATTGAAAAAACCTTGGTCAATTATACCAATTGCTTTGGTTTTATTGAAGGTCAATGACCTTACCAAGTCTTATCAATTATTCTTTTCTTTTTTTTCATGCACTACCAAGTTTCTATTCAGCTTGATTTACTTCTAACTTGATTATAGACCCAAATAGATGCAGCAAGCAATTTGCAAGGAATGTATGTTCAAATTCATCATTTTGTTATCATAAGTGGGTTTTTGATCTACAACTTTTTGGTTTAAAGTGCTTGAGGTCATCAACACAAATGGATGGATCCAACAATATTGAAAAGAGTTAAGTGGGCTCATTTGTTATATTTAGGATGTTTCAGTGAACTTGCTTTATCATGGGTGTTTTATGATTATCCCTCAAAATGCAGTTTTTGCATTAAAAGGAACTTGATCTTACATACCAATTTTTTTGTTATAATTGAAGGTCAAATTTTACTTTAATTAATACAAATGGATAGGGATATATATTGAAATTCATTGGATTAAGTATCCTTTAGTGAATTTGCATTATCATTGGTGTTTATGATCAACCCTAAATAATGCAAGGTTTGCATTGAAAGTATTTTGATCAAGTACCATTTGTTAAATTGTTGTAATTGAACCTATTAAATATGACCTTGTAGTTAGTTGCCTTAAACAAGGACTTGGACATACCAATTTTCTTAGAGATTTTTCTCTTATGCATTTTTTTTTAAAGGCTAAGTTTTTGCTTAACCAGTATGTTATTAAAATCAATGTGGTGCCTATTAGGTTTAGGCTTTGGTTATTTAAGGTGTTTTGTCATGAACATAAATCTATTAGTTCTAAAAAAAGTGCAATGATTCTATTCATTAGATTACATGTGTTTACAAGTCCTTCAACTTGCTTCATCATAGCGAGTCTATGGTGATCCCTGAAAAATGCAATGTCTACATTGGAAGGACCTTTCAATCAAGTAGGCCAACTATTTTGGGTTAATTTTAGGCAATTGACCTTGCCAAGTGCTTTATAAGGACCTAGACCTTACCAACTTTGTAATTGTTGCTTTTTGATTGACCTAAACAAGTACAACACTCCTTTGTAAAAACCATACTTTGCACACTCAATTTTGTTTTCTATCCTTAATTTTTTAGTCAATTTTCTTTGGGTGCTTTTTGTTCATCCTTGGTAAAATACAATTCAACCACATTGAATGACCAAGTACTTAATTGATGTTCTTGTAGCTTTGTTTGTTCCAAATTCATTGTGAAGTTGTTTCATGAATTAGTGATGATCATGTGACCAATTGTTGTATAAGGACCAAACCTAGTTAGTTTGCAAATACTTGGATGTGTTTAAGGGTTAACAAATTTCATGGGCAATGATGAGTAAATAAGATCTAACAAATTCAATGGTTGCTTTGATAACCTCAAGTTTAAATGTGGAACACTAAGTTTGCATGTGGCATACATACTTACACTTGTGTTTTTGGTTGGCAATTAAAAATTTTTACAACATTTAAATTGAAACATCTAGAAGTCTTGCTAATGTTTTCAAAGTTTCAAAGCTTGAAACCATGATTTGTCAAAAGGCTAAAGGAATGGAATATTTGCACCTGTTGGTACCATATTAAATTCAATGGCCCTAGATTGCCAACTAGGTCGAATTGTTTGGGATTTTTTGGTGGAGCCAATTGGGAGTATTGACCTTTGAAAGATCTCAAGTTTGTGTATATTTGTGCCTAGGTTTTTTTTCAACGGTTTTTCGTAGGTCATATCTCGGCACACAAACCTTCTTTTCAGTTGAGTTTTGGAGGGAAGGAAGATCTAGTTGTCCTTTACATTCTGGTCGAAGTAGATTGGCATTTGGTGTAGGAATGGTGGAGATATGGTTGTTTGAGTGCTCACAGCCCAATTTCGCAACTTTTGGCTATGGCAAATTAGGGATTTTGCCGGAAATTGAGCTTTTGGTTAATGGGGAGCACATTTTTCGACTTGTGGTGGTGGGCCGGTTGGACAAGTTGAGCCGCTACTCAATTAGGTGGTTGAGTTGCATACTCGTTTCTGGTAGCAAATCGGGCACGAGGTCGACGGTACTTAGTGGTGATTCAATTTGAGTATTAGGTTTGGTGATTGGGTCATCACGGAGCAGTTTGGTGGTCCTGTGGGAGACCATGGTGGAGATGGTCAAGTTACACGTAGTGGGTTGAGGTATTGACTACCTTCACCCACATCATCAGTTGTTGAGGAGGACGAGGTTATCGTGAATAACAAGTCTTCCATATTACCGTCTAGTATTGCGGCCCCATTGATTTGGGATATGGACGGGGGTTCTGGGGCCATGAAGGGCCCCCGACTTTACTCAGGTGCAGTGGGCACCATCGAGTTGGAGGACTTCATTCAGGAGTTTGATTCTTGGTGTGATATGTAAATGTTACGTAATGCCAGATTGTTCTCACCCTTCTTAGCATGGAAGGGATTATTTCAGCACTTGGAGGGTCCTCCGATGGATGATTATCATGAGTTTCGGAGAGATCATGTTATTGAGATTGAGGAGTGGAGGCAACATTGGTCTCCATCCTATGTATCTATTACTTACGGTGGTGTTGCTAGTGCTGGTACTATTACACCGTCTACTCCTAGTACGAGCACACAAGTTGTTCCCCCACCTCCGTTTAACCCTATCACGGAGTTCTTTTTGAGGCTGAAGAAGAACTACTAAGGGGTGAAGACGGAGAAGTTGAAGAGTCTTCAGGAATTTGAACGGAAGACTAATGAAAGTCTTCGCGAAGCATACACTTGTATGCGACGGTTGATTGCAGTTACCCAGGGGGTGACGAAAGCTCAGTCAGTCCAATTTTGGTATGGGATTCTGGACAAGGAGTTGTGACGAAGAGCACGCAATGTGACTCTCATGAGTGACGATTCTCCCACATTGGCCCATGTGTTTGCTTTGTCTGAGAAAATAGAGCTTAACATGGTGGAGGAGAGGGTGGTGACATCTGGATTCAATAGGGATATAGTTACTACTTCTCGTGG
>Ga0209208_10001467_pt1 | contig 33358 bp, 24 predicted proteins | sample S1TSphfallax_3_FD_187694 | JGI IMG/M metagenome (GOLD analysis project Ga0209208, IMG submission 187694) | Host-associated microbial communities from peat moss isolated from Minnesota, USA - S1T2_Fd - Sphagnum fallax MG (SPAdes) (version 2) | ecosystem: Host-associated > Plants > Peat moss >...
AAAAAAAAAAAAAAAACCATTTTCTAGCCATTGAAAATTTCAAGAATAAAAATCACTTTTGAATTTTTGATTTAAAATTTTTCTTTATGGCAGAATTTTTGCTAGTGTAAAATCGGCTTCCTCCATGAGGATAAAAATAGGTTACTATAGATGCTAAGGTCAAAGGCCAGGGTGAAAAAGCACCTACACTTGGTACCTTCACCTTACCTCTTATTAGAGCCTATATTTAACCCAATAATGTTAAATTTGGTTTCAGAGACCCTGCTTTAGTTCAAAGATGGAATGTTTATTGTGTTTAGAAGCAAGTCAAGAAAATTTGGGGTTTTTTACGTTTTTACCATGGTGGGTGATCATTCACCCAAGGCATCAGATTGGTGCCAGCTGTTGCTGGCTCTTCACTCATACGTGGGGCTATTCTCCTGCCTGCCTTAACTCCCTCTCTCCCCTTCCTTCAAGGTGGACCCCATGGGACAACTTGGGTTCTCGTTCTTTCCTTCGACCACTCTCGTGACCAGCTCTTTGCAGGTTTGCCACATTTTATGATTCTATGAAAGAGTGAGCTGATCCTATACACTGGTAACCCGTGAGAGGTAATTTCTTGATCTAGTAGTGTTACTGGGTTTAAGGTCATCACAGAGTTGTTTAAAAGTCTGCACCTAGTATTAACACCCTACTAATATGTGATCGTTTGAGGGCTCTAGTACTCCAACAATGTGTGCCATGGTCACTCATTGGAGACTTGTGGCTGTTAGTAGCAAATTGATGTTTCCGACTTCAAATGAGTTGACTAACCAGGTTCTCCTTACACACTAAATCCATCTAAAAGTCATCTCTTATATCGATAAACAATTCAGGGATTCCATCAGAGGTTACATCAATAGGCCACAATTGTATTGGATTCATTGTAATTTTGCTAAATATTCTGAAGGTCTTATTATTGACCTTATTCTTGCACAGAACAAACAAGGTTTTTTCCAACGGCATATGGAACCATCCAAGAATTCAGCAGCCTTTTTCTAGGGTGAATTTTCAGCAAAGAGGAATTTGGAAAGAGAAAACGTGAAAAACAAATGTTATTTTTGGATTTTTAATGGCAACGTTTTCCAGCATAAAAGAAGGAAAAATCAGCAGATTTTCATATTAGATTCCAATACATACCCAACTGCACAGAAGGATCCTTCTATTTCTTTCATATCTCCTTTATAGCCAAATTTGGCTAAATTTTCTCATGGCTGATTGATTGTCACTTCAAATGATGAGTCTTCTTATGGATGATGACCACTTTGGCTACATCCCAAAATTGAAAAAATAGAAATAAACTACCTAGTACTCAATGCAATTCTTAGCAAGGAAGTATAAAAATACTGTTATAAGAAATGACGTCAGTGTATATGCTACATAATAACTAATTTGGCTTGCTCTATTAAGTTCCAGCAATTTTTCTTGTTTTTTCATTCTTTTGATTTAGCTGAATTGGCAATCATCCGTAAGAAGTTTAGCCAAAATTGGCTATATCCAGTATATAAAAGTAAAAATATTTAAGCATCCTTCACATTTTTGGCTGTGAATGATAGTGAAGGTTTATTATTGTATATTGTAACAAAATTACATCGAAAGAAGAAAATGAACACTATCTTTGGTTGTTTGTAGGATTTTAATTTGAAAAATAATGACCTCTTTAATTATATAAAATTTAGTGTGCACTTTGTGCCATGTATGACAAAATGTTGAAGTTATTATTCTTTGTTGGTAATATGATTACTAGTATTCTTAATTTACCATATGATGAATGCCAATGTAGTGTACTTGTTCAAATGATTTTCAAATCTTTAAGTATATGTACATAATTCAGCAGGAAACTTAAATATCTGACTTTCGGGTGGAAAAATAATCTGAGCAGTGAGTTTATTTTCAAAAATTGAATTTTCTCTGAATATGGTGGGTTTTCTCCAGAGATACTAGATATTTAGTCTAAAGTAATACCGGATTCAAAACCCACAATTTTCAATTGATTCCCACTTTAAATATTCTGGCTAGCTCAACACCTGACGAATCTTGAACTCACTAGACATTAAAGGAAGACATCAAAGGAAAGTCTGTACACTAGAAACATAGTAAATTTCCTACAGGTATTTTCACCCTGTCATAGTCAAGATCCTTCATAGTAGTCATTTAAAGGATTAAGAGAAAATGATTACTATAAAGGAGAACTAAACCAGTTTTATTCAAATTAAATTTTGAAGGATAGCCTTTGTACCCTTTCTTTTAATTAGAACTGGTTCCTATTCAGAGTTTGTGCTGTTTGCTGGACATCTCATGATCCTTTCATTGAAGCCACTATCAAAGTCTGAGACATTTTTACCGATTACTGCCATGGAATTGAGTCTTCATTCAAAGTTAATAGTAATGACAACAACTATGGACTTTGGTCTGGCTCTCTCTTTTCAAATTGGTTCTGGGGCTCTACTAATGGGATCTGGTATCTCTCTTAATTGGGTGTTTTCATTGGCTCTGATAGATGCATCAATGCAAATATATCATCAACACCCTTGACCCCTTCACTCTCTCTGCACTGCTCTTTGGAAATACTGTAGCTAACATGACTGCCTCTGTGTTTAAACTTTCAAGGTTGGTACTCTTGTAATGACTGCAGGAATGCAGTTTTTGACTTTTGCAATTGATCTTCCGGTCTTGCTCATCAGACGGTTCATGGAGGTGGTGGCCATTCATTGGTGACAATAACCGTAATTGCGCTCACATCCCCGAATCAGTTAAAAAGGCTCAATCCCCAAACTGCTAGAGAGGCTAGTGGCTGTGCTACACCCCTAACTCCAATTCCTCAGTTGCATTTTCTAGGGAGCAACAATGAGCTCTAGGTTATATTGCACCAAACTCCAAATTGGTTCAAGGCCTAGCTAGAGAGACTCTAACATAGTTTTTGGTCATTTATTGTTCTCACACTTTGTTCCTTTGTTCCTTCTATATCTTGTACAAATGATACCAGTGGTATATGTAAACGATTACTGCATTGATGCCTCTACAGCAGAATCTATATTGAACGTTTCAACAAACTTGGATATCGCGTTTAAGTTTTGAGAGGCCCACTTTGGAATTGAATTTCAATTCCATAATTTAAGTTTCAAGGAATTATAAGGAAAATTGGATGAGTAAAACTTGAGCTGGTTTTGTGAGCTTAGAGCTTACTGATATGAACACTCGTATCAAATACCAGACCAGTCTTGTCTGACATAAGGGCCAATTTAGACAAGGGTCCAAGGACCAAAAACCCAGGGACCAATTTGAGGTAAGTTGAACCTTGAATTGGACCCTTCTTCACATTTTTACACTTTTTCTTATGGTACAATGAGTGTGTCCAAAGGCTTGGGGTCCAATTTGAGGGTCCAATATCCCAAATGTGTGATTGGCATGTGAAAGGATTAGGTTAACCTTTGGTATTTTATTTTTCTTCTTCTTTTCTTTCATATTTATTTTTATTTTTTATTTTTTCTTCTTTCTAACTTTTACTACACACAATGGATGAGAACTGATTTAAGCATCTTTTGTAAATTCAAATCCCCTTTCAGTTGTGAAAATCGACGTTTCAATGCTTGACTTTCTATCCCACCTTTTGATTCAGTTTCATTTCATGCACTTGAAAAGGCATTCCTAACAATCACCTTGTGAGAATCCAAAAAGCTAGTCAGGTCAACTCTAGAATTGATTAAAAAAAATGGGATAGTTATAACAATATCCTCAATCCATAGCATGTCTTCCAATTTGAGCAATGATGAAAAAGAAAACAATGAGAAAAAACAAAAAAAGAGCAACCTTGGACCTTAGTTTACACTTTGGTTCTCCAAACCATGAGCTCTCATTTAAGCTCTTTTGTTTTAGTTGGGACCAATTGGTTTTCCCTCCAAAAAGATGCCATGTAAGCTAATTCACAATTTGATTTGTCTTGATCCTGGACCCTTGTCTGAAGGCCTTGGGATCAATTCAAAACTCTTGAACAATAAGAATGCTCGATTTCAGTTGATCCTGCTCCTTGGACCCTTGTCTGAAATGGGCCTAAGTCTGGTAGCAGCTTAATAGCAGCACCAGCTGGCAGGGACTTGAGATAATACTAGTCCCGTATCTGTCTTATATCAGTCTATATACCAGGCCTATACTTGCCATATGCCAAAATCAATATTGAACTTAATACCAGTACTGGGCTGATATAAAAAAAATTAAATAACCAATACCAGTACCAGTTGGTATCAAAATAAGTTGACACTGGACCAACCAGTGTAGGACTAGTGTTTCTGGTTATACCTTTAATCCGGATGTTAATCCGGATAGTACCCAGATATCAATGTATCAATATCCTAAAAGTGTTTTTTTACTACCCATCATATCCACATCTGATTGAACTTATTGCAAATGCTAATCAATCTCCATGGATATTCAATAGATATCCCTAACATATCTTTATTCATATTTGTTGCTTAGTGGTATTAAATTTTATGGACATGATAGTGGGTTTATACATATTTTTTAGAAATGATTTAAATCAATTATTCAGATATCATAGCTAGGGTTTAAGGGGACAACTTGATAGGCTTCTTTCTTGTGCATCCGCATAACCTTGGGGGCGGGGGGGGGGGTTTTAAAACTTGTGCTAAAATTGAGCAAAGTTTTTCATAAAATTGGGATTCAAATTTTTCGCAAGTTTTGGATTTGGTTCATGTTGGTTTTATTTTGGAAAGCTAGGTTGTATTCTTATAAGTTTTTTTCAAAGCAACAAAATTGAAATTTTATATGTATAACCTTTGTGCATATCTACCATGTTTTGAAAATTGAATACCAGCATATTCATAAATGATAAAAAAAAAAAATTTAATTCATATCTTTCTTTGTAATATATATTTCTTCTTTTTTATTGAAATCCGTAGGATAGGTCTAAAAATCAATAACTGACCGACACTGGTCTACATCCACAGCAGTAAGAACTTCTGTACCCACAATTTTGCAATCAAATTGTGTGACATTGTCATTTTGGCACTAAGTTTGTTCAGGGTAGTGACCGGAGACACTCTAACAACTGAAAATTAAGCTCCAAACATTTTGGCCAGAAACATTCTCTAGAATATTTTCCATTCACTTCAATTAATATTGTTGTGACCTGAAACTATCCATGCAAATTTTTTAATGTATTGTAATTTCTGAGCCTTTTGGTTCAAATCTTCAGAGAACGAGAAAATATCACTCTTGCCAACAGCAGCTTACTGACAACCTCTTCCTTTCTACACCCTAGGTAGCTCCTCGCATATCAGGTCTGTATATGGTCCCAACTCCCAACACCAAGCATTTGAGTGGGTTGGCCATCGATCCTACAATGTCTTATATCTCAAGGTCATCAACTTTATATGAGAAGAACATCTAAATGTATTGGCCTGGATCTGAATAAAATATTGCCATTAATGTATCAACAAAAACTAGCCCAGAAATCAAATCCATACAATAACAAAATACAAGCCCACAAGTTCCATCATTCACAACAAGAAAAGGTTCTTAGGCAAGTCACCAAACAGGTTCCTTGTTTGGGGGCATGGTGGGTAGCTGGAATGCTATTAAATGGATCCATGGGCACATCATGTGCTTACCTTTAAGGATGTCCCCCAATCAAGGCATGCCCATACACCAAAGATGGCAAATGAATGGGCAATCCAATTACATAAAATTTGAACACTATGAGAATATGTGAAGACCTTAACAAAACTCCTCATGATGATGAAACAATCTTGTCTTCAACCACATGAAATATGTTCATACTTTTGCTTCAAAAAAGAACTATATGAGCAAAAGATAACTAGGTGGTATATGAAAAGGGAAACTATGATTTTATTTAGTGTAAATCATTCCAAGAAAGTTAGAGAATACGCTGTAACTAGACCTGAGAGTCTATATAAGACAATGAGATGTAGTTTTAACCTTCTTATTTTGCAACACATGTCACATTTGGTATTTGAACATGGGTTATCACAACTATAATCAACATATTTATGATCTATGTCTCCTACAATTGGGTGCATAAATGTGAAAACAAAAATCACATATGAATAGGTAGCAATCAGAATGGGATGAATGCACAATTTTACAAACTTAAATTGCAAAATCTGATATTTTGGAATTTTATCATTTGCAAACCTTGAAGACATTGCCATGAAAATTTATGAACAAAACCTATGAATATACTAGTTTTAAAATTGGAATTGAAAAAATTTGAATTAAAGATGAATTGTGTAGATGAAAATAAAAATGTAATTAAACTTAATCAAATTTTACACTTCAAATTAGATTTATATGATTTCTTTATTCTGAAATTTTTCAAGCATAATACATTATGGTTACAATTTTTATTTCAATTCTATTCATTACCAAATTTATAATTAATGCAATTTGAATGAATCTTACATAGTAAAAGTTGATGATTTTGTATTTTTTTTCACTTGGATTTTTTTAATTTCACACATTGATCATAATGATAATATATTATGTACATGAGATATATTTTGATAATTTGCAGCCCAAGTTCTATAAGCAATGATTCAAAACATGTTCCATCAAATCTAATTTTATATTTGGGTACATTCATGCTAAAAGGAGACAAATGCACCCACTTAACCAAGTCCTTACAAAGAGTGTGTACTTTTATTAAAAGTGATGTGTTCAAATATGATTGATCATTCAAGGAGTATATTTCTTAAACCAAAATTTACATGTTAACATTAGAAAAATAAAAATATCATGACCCAAAAAATTTGACATTATATTATTAATATGTAAAATTATATATTTAAAAATTCTCATGAATATGTCATTGAAATGTTTTTGAATATTTTCAAAAAAGTTTATAAAGTAATGAAAGCATGCATTACATTATTTCACTACACCAAAACATGATTTATATGCTTACATTTAAAAGCCTACAAAATAAAATAGGACTCATTTGTTATGCCACTGTAATATAAATGACTACAAAATTGACATAAACAATGAATTCGGTTTTATTACAATTGTATTTGTATAGTCATGAAAATCACCTTTTGGTGTAGTGTTTTAAGCATGTTTTTGGGTACTCCATACTCATTAGATTCATTTCAAACCTTTCAAAAATGTTTTTTTAATTTACATTAGTAAAATATCATCATGCATGTTGATCCAAAAAATTCAACATCAATTTAATTTACAAGTTGAAACAAGAAAAACATAAACACTTTGTTGCACATGAAGTGACTCCTTATAGAAAGAATGTACCCATTTTGGGTATTTTGACCACAAAAACTAAACCATCATGCAATAACCCATAACTTTTTCATGACATGTTTTCATCATCAATAGAAAATCAACAAGTGCGATAATGATAACTAGATATTTTGGTTGTGTGGTTGTTAAAACAAGTGAAAATTATTTGTTGTCTTGAGCAAACCAGTATATATACATAACATATAACTAACCAAATGAATTAGGTTATGTTATATTTCAATTGAAGAAAATTATGCAATCCTTCAAATTAACGTCATACTGAAAAAAATATTACATGTGCCCATTGTTGTGACTGCAATTAAGGTTGATTCACACTTGGTGTTAAATCAATGGTAAGTCAATGTTAAGCTTTCTTGACTAATATGTACATTCACATATGAATTGTTAGCTAACATTGTCAATGACATGGCATCCTAAGTGGCAAGTGGTGATATCTCAATATTAGACATTGGTGATAGCTAACATTCAATCTAGCTTAAAACTTAAAATTTTAGACATTTTTTTCAATGTTAGATAGGCCAAAAATGATCATGTAACTCAATGTTAGCTAGCACATATAAGATGGGGGGGGGGAAGGTCTAGATCCCACCTCCTTCACACTTACCACCCACCTAGAGCAAAAGATAAGACAACAACACTGCTATGTTCCTTTAAGGTACCTCTGGTGTGAATGCCCTATTATGATAGGGTTGTGAAACAGGTTGTGGCATCTTAAGTGTAAATGCACAACTTTGTTTTGGTCACTGAAGTTTCATCATTACTAACATTATGTGCTAAAATCTAATAAATGTGATGACTATGCTAATGGTAGCCTGTTTTAACAGAAACACCCTCACACCAGTTGTGAATCTTGCTTGAGTACAAGAGTACAGCTACAATTTTTTCACCTCAGTCTGCCCTCAGCCCTGTTTTTTTCACTTCTCATGAAACCTCCCATGTTTGAGTACCAAGGGGCATGTAACATGCCCAAAACATGTATGACACAGACCCAAAACATGTCTCAAAATGCCAAGCTGAAAAGAAATGTGGTAAAGGGCAGACTGGGGGGAAAAGAATTGCAGCAACACTCTTGTACTGATGCATTAACAACTATGGGCATATGTAATGTTAGGGCCTACAATCAGGTTGTATGTGCATCCCATATGTATGTAGGTCTCCATTGTGTTTTTCCTTACTATAAGGTTTCATGGACAGACATGTGGTCTACTCTTTAGAATCGAACAACAGTTGAGGCAAACTGAATTACTTTAGAAATGCTCCATTAAATCATAAATATTTACTTTCACAATAATGAAGGATGTATGTATTAAATGATTTACTTTTTGCTTCAATAAATTGACTTTTGGTGTATAATATTATCCAAAGACCCAAATTTCTGCACTATGGTGACCATTCTACTTTTTTTGTAGATACTTTACCATGCTTAGACTAAATGGTGTGAAAAAATGGTTGACATCAAATCAATGATCATGTCCCATGACAAAGATTAAAATAGTCAAAACCATCTACCCCTTGAAAGTTGTATCAAGGTTGAAACCAGATTGTGTTCAATTTGTCAAAGGTTGTTTGGACTTGGAACACAGAACGTTAAGGATTGGATTCTTTAAAAACCTTTCACAATGTTCTTCAATATAAGAACACTTTTGCCCCCTTGTTGGGGTAATTTATATTATTATTGGTTCAATGATATGGTTGGATGAATCCAACAAATGCCCAAAAGTATTTGGCTTCAAAATGGAGTTGTGCCATCCACAAAGGTCGATATAAAATAAAAAACATGAATCTAATGGAAGATGGGTGCAAACCAAAAAAAGAAATATGTAGATCTTGTGTGCACATGTCATATCATCATTATGATAAAATAGGCAAATGTTTAAGAATGGTCCATGAGCTTCAATTTTCAACACAAGAATGACCATTATATTGCTAACTTTAGACACATGATTTGACATTGACATGTGTTGGGGCCAAAGCCTTACTTATACTTCAACACAAGTATACTATCATTTGGTTAAGAAAAAGGAGATCTGTATGCAAAACCCATACTTCAACCATGTTTTTACATGGTTGAAGTATTTGAACCAAGGCACTCCAACGGCATAGTGAGCACCTCAAGTCACTGACTTGTGATTAATGAATTATGTCACAAGTTCAACCAACCCCAATTAGTTCATCAAACCAAAGTTTTCTTCTTTTTTTTCCATTTTCTTGACATCAACATTTTGGGAAAATTCAACAAAACTAGTTGAATTTACATTAGAAGAAAACATCCAAATTTTTCCCAAATTTTTGTCAAAAAAATGGAAAAGCACCACTAGAAAAAAATACATTGCATCAAACATACATGTATTTTAAGAGTAACACAAAAAAAAAATTTAAATAAAGATATTTCATGTAGTTTAAATAAACCTTCACAGATTACATTAATATATGAAGGTTGAACACCCATTTTCATTCATATGCATATATATAAGGGTAATGTTCAAATGACCTTTCAATAATGCCATAGTGTGCAATATGGAAACTTTATTAAGTTAGCTCCTCAATTATATACAACTCTAAGACATATTTGCCTCATTTTTTCAATGTATTATCCACAAGTCTAAGGTACAACCTTATATCATAAACATGTTCAATTTATTTCATATTTAAACTCTTTCATGTTATTCAAATAATTTTTCTTAAGATATTTCATGTACATTTCACATCCTTGTCCCACATCATCAAGTTTTGTGTGAGGTTGGATTTAAGTTTAAGGTAAAAATGCAATTGTAGGAAATAATTACAACACAAATCCAAGGATGGCAAGGTGTTTTTGTCCAAAAATCTAATTTCAGAAAATTGATTTGTGGAATCATTGAATGAATTTTTTTTTAATTTTCTAAATTGCTAGGCATTGACCCAACGACTTGCAAGTCTTTGATAATCCATGTGACAATTAATGTTGAAAAATGAATATTTTTTATTCCAAATGTACAAATGCTTTCATTGCATTTGAAAAATGATCAAAATTCCATATCATATCAAAATTATGTTCACTATTCCATGGTTCATTTTTTTTTTTTATTTAAATAATCAGGCATTAACCTATATATATGTATTTAATCAACTTTAGCTATAAAAAAATTTGGCACATATTATGAATCATAATATGTCACTATACATACATATATGTTGGAGAATGAATGGACAATGTTGATTTTCCATCATGAAACATTAAATATCATAAGCAACTTTGTATGTTGGTATAGTAATGTCATGTAGACAATACTTTCATAATTTTTTGATAATTTAGCAATCTAACCAATGACATTTGGTGGGTGTAAAAAATAAACAAGGAGGTAAGCCTAATTAGTTTTATTCTTCAAAAATATGCATTAGAGTTGGACAAATTTGTGTAATCTCAAATTTAAATATCTCCAACTATAACTATGATTCTCATTACTAACATATTGATCACATGTATTGTCATGTATTTGCTAGATGGAAGAGGTTTTGCATAAGTCTAGGATTGTAGAAGAAAAACATTGGCTTGAACTTGGAATAAACAACTCATTCCATGATGACTTTAGCCTTTATGACAACTTCAAACCAAAAACTTCCTTTCTAGATCTAGACTTTTCATCTAGATGCATGCACTTCTATGGAACATGCCCACTTGTTATATGCACACATAATATTCCAAATGTCATTCAAAAATGGGTCAAGTTCAAGTCAGGATTTCATCCCCAAATTTTACAACAATGTGTGTGATAGCTAAAGAGTTGAAGGTATTCTCTTGACATTATTTCTTTTCATCAATTTCATTTTGCATTCAAATAACCAAACTAAATTGTCCTTCACACTTGGTATTAAGGACTTTAGTGATAAATTCCCTAACACCAAGCACTACAAGAAAACATGACCTTTTAAAAGGTCCAACTTGATTGAAATGTCAACATTGACCAAGGGGGCTGGTTGTTTTGACTAAAGATTTGGGACATGAAAGACATGAATTACTTTGGATTAAAACATTTGATTAAAGTGATTTTTTTGACCATGTGACAAACCAAACATCTAATCAAAAAGGCCAGAGGTCTTTCAAGATTACCAAAAGTTAGTCAAATTGACCATATTTAATGGCCATTGTGATTTATAATTAATCAAATTGGCCATTCTGATTTGACACCTAGTCAAATCAACCATACTAATTTGGTTATTTAACTTACAAATTTATTTTGCATAAGGTACATACAAAACCTAAATTCATAGTTACTAGGCCTTAAGTTAGGTATATTACACCTAGTAACTACTTATAAAGTTTAATAGGCTAATTACATGCTACACTTAAACACATGTAGGTACTTAAACATAATACATTAATTAGTTCATATTTAATAAGTGATAGTTAATATTCAATAATTTATTATTAATATTTTATATAATCAATTAATCACCAAATAAATGTCAATTAATAACCAATAATTGATTTATCCATCAACTTGTTAATTGATTAATTATTATTATCAAATTATCTATTTTATCTATTTTTTTGTTAATACTTTGATAATAATTTATAATAATTAAAAATTATCAATATACAATTGTAAATAATTATTGATAAATGATTTTTTAGACTAATAATAAAATTTTATATATTAAACACATATTTAATTAATTTAAGACTTTACAAAAGTCCGAAAATGCCAACACACAAATTTCAATGTAAAATTTTTGAATCTTTTAATTGTAAATGACTTAGTGGCCACCAACACAAAGTTTCCTAACCAAAAGAAAAAGCTTTTAAAAAACTACAAGTTACATTCCAAGTTATACAAATTAAACCTTGAGGACACCATGTAAGTTGTTTAAAAAAATAAAAATAAAAATTGAATGATGAATTAATGAAATATAATTTACATAGATCAAACAAACATTATATTCAATATTAGGAAAACGAATCTAAACCTTGAGCGATGGTGGCCACCAAGCCTAAAACAAGATGAAAAGAAGTTGCAAAATTTAAGGTTTATCAAATTTGTTACCCTTTTGAAAAAGGTAGTAACTATTTCTTGTAGTTGGCCATACACATGAGGATATAGATGGATGTTTTGGCTATTTGTCAAAAAAGTTGAGGGAAGAAGACAATTAGATTTAGCAAATTTGATGAAAGCTTTCATGATCTCATAGGAAAGATGATTCATTCCTCAATTGATTCAAGAGATTCCAAATTTTAAATCTTGGGTCCTAGGTTGTTTGAAAGATGGTTTTGAAATGTTGGTAAGGCATACTGATATGCATCTATTTAGATTTTTTGTTAATTCCTCAGGTTGGCCAATGATGCAATACAAGGTTTCCCCAACAGATCTTGTGTGGAGTCCGACAGATGGGCCTCTAATTAGATTATGGAAAGTTAATTCAAATGGTTCAACAAAGTTACCTACTAGAGTTCCAAGCCCTATTCTATACCACCCAATTTGGGGCAAAGATGCATTGAGGTTAGTGGAAAGAAAAAAGTTTATAAGTTCTAGACTATCCAAATACATGGATTTTTGGAAGATGGGCATTGTGCAAAGCTCCACATATGAAATAAAGATGAAGCCATATTTGGAGTATTAGGAAGATGTTTTGTTGCATTTGTCAAGACCGTTACCACCTCAAAGTATAACTCTTTTGGAAGGCTTTTAGCCTTCAAACAATTGGAGGTTTTACTATGCTAGGGCTTCATTATCAACCGTGATGGGCATTGTTGATCCAAAAGATCTAATTTGAGTTCTATATTGGGGGCCAAAGAACATGAGACCTTTAACTACATACATGCCATTTAAAGATCTTAATGTTGGAGATTTTGTGTTCATGAAAGTGCAAGATCTTAATTTTGCTCATCTTTAGATGGGAACAGTGGAGGGTGATGTTATCAAAAATCAAAAGAGTGAATATTTTTAAATGGTGAAAGTTTAATGGTGGGTTCTAGTGAAAAAAAGACCAAATTTGGATGAATGACATTTGTATGAAAATTGCTGGAATGGGAAATGGAAATGTATTTAGTAGATCTAGAACAATGATTTGACATTTCATCTATTATTTTATATTTTCATGCTAAAAAAATAAAACAAACAAAAGTCAAATTAGTATTCTTGCTACTTCTGTTGGTAGAACTAAAGCTAATCTCAATGTTATTAATGCCTCAAACAATTTGTGAAGGATGTTGGTGACATTGATTAAATTATATTTGCAAATTTTTTATGTCTCTTTCATCATTATATTGATTGGATTGACATTTTTTTTCAAATAAAAATAAAAATTGTTATATGGTTTAATGAAAATATTATTTTGTTGACATTTATCCATGTATGTGATTCTTGACGAATAATAATAATTAATAGTATATTTTGTTCCACCTTATCCTTAATCTCTAATTTCCACTAGGCGTCAACTTTCCTACATGGTATGTAAAGCCCCAAAAATAATGGATTTGTTATAACATGAATAATGAAATTGCATGCATAGATTATGTTGTTATTGGTATGTTGTGCCTTCTTTGTATTTTAGAAAATTGAAAAAAAAATAAAATTATCGGGAGCATTTACTTGTGACTTTCTTATTTGATAATTAATTATGTATTATCACTTGTTAAGCACATAGATAAATATTATTTTAATTATATATGGAATTTGAAACATAATAGATTTGTTATTTTACAATTAACATGGATGGATCAACTTGCCATTGTTAGAAATTTAGCATGTTGTCAATATATTGGATTCAAAACATTGAGTACATTTTTCTCTTTTAAATGGGAGTTGTGTCATTTGGTTCTCATAGCTTACATTTTTTTATGTTTCACCTTGTGGCCACCAATTATACTTTAAAAAGTTTTATGGTGTATATATATTTGAAAAGTATTAGTAAAAATTGTGTGATAGTGTGATGTTGTAGTTTTTACAATTTGGCCTCTCTCCTTGTTTCAAATTCAAAGGGTTGAAACTCTTGATGTCAGATGGGAGCATTAACATTTTGACTTTCAACCACTCATGAAAATGCACAGTCTTGTCTTAGAGTTGATATGAATGTTTTTAACATAACATGTACATGGATCTTTTTGGAACTGTTGGCTACAAAGTTGTTTTTATTTGGAAATATTGTAATTCAAAAAATATATAATATGACATTCACATCAAAATTGATCATTAGTTTGTTAAGTCTAGTGGCCATCAGTTGGAGTTCATTCCATCCAACAAGTTGTATAAAGTTTTAACAAAAAATTTAATCCTATAATTTTCACTTGATGGGCACCAAACAAAATATTCTTTTCATCATAATATATTAATTTTGAAACTAACATAATATTATATTGGTACTAAATTGGTATGAATTCTTTTGAAACAAAATGTCTTTGTGGATGTTATCTTTGTGAATGATTATTGTTTTTTCTTGAATGTAAAGCTACATTTTAAAAATATGGTGGCCACTAAACAGAGTTTATACCATCCATGAAGTAAGGAAAAATCCTAAATTAGCAATTTAGTCCTAAATTAATTAAATATGTGTTTTTATTGATAATTATTATTTAATATTAAACAACCAAAATTCAGTAATTAATAGTATATTATTATTATTTAATGTTTAATATTTAATTTATAGTAATTCATCAATCATTTTTAATGATATTTTAATTAATTACCTATAGGTTGCTTATCCTATTAATTAGGTCAGTAGCCTAGGCCACCTAGGCCTATAAGGTAGGTAGCCTAACGTAGACCACTTAGGCTTACTACGTAGGTACGTAGTTTAACTTAAGGTCCCTAGGCCTACTAAAAATGTATATAACCTAGACTACGCCACCTAGGCCTATTAAGTAGGTACATAGGTTAACCTAAAGTACCTAGGCGTACTAAGTATGTAATTAACATAAGCTATGCTACTTAAGCCTACTAGGTAGGTAGCTTCGCTTATAAGGTAGGTAGCTTAAACCTAGACCTACCTAATAGATTAGGCTACTTACTTAGTATGCCTAAATTAGGTTTATTAATAGGTTGATAGGTACCTACATAACCTATTGAATAGTTAGGGCCATAGATAACTAACTAAATAGGTATAAACATAGACCTAATAAGTACCTTTAAGGCCTAATAGACTACAACCTACATGTTACCTAGGTACATGCATTTATTAATAGGTACCTCTTACCTACTTAGGCTACCCTAACTATAACCTACCTATTTATGTAAGTATTGTAAAAAAATTAATGGAAGTTGATTATAATATGTTGGTCCAAAATCATGTTCATTACAAATATGTTGTCCAAGAAAATCACCTTATGAAGTGGTGGTGCATTGGGTAAGGACTTGACTCCTCAATGTGAAGGTGAGGAGTTCAAATCCCCACACTTGTAACTTAATCTACCTTGGCTACTTAGGTGAACTAATTAAGTAGCCTAGTTTGCAAAAGTTATTAGACCATTTAGCCTAAGCTACCTAGCCTAGCCTAGGGGGCTTTACCTAACCTAAATAGTTTGGTCTAGCCCAGGTGGCTAAGCTAGGTGGCCTAACCTAGGCTTAGGACATAAGGTTGGTAGGTAAATAAATAAAAATTGGCATTAATTATTAGGTTTATTAACTAAGTAGATAGGTAGTGTAATTAATTAATCAATAATTTCATATTACTTTTAAATAAAATAATTTAAATAATATATATTTTTGGTTGTTGCCCTAACTATGTTATTGTCATAATGGTTCAGTAAAAAAGTCCCAATAAAAAAAACCAACCAAAAAAACCTAGTCAAAACAGTTAGGTCCAAATTGACTTATCCAAAGTGGCATTTTGGTCAAATTGGACATGGGGGCAAAAAAACCATATGAAAGGTTTTTTGACCGAAATTCCTAGTCAAAAAAGTTGTGATTTCTTGTAATGAAGCTAACATTTAAAGATCTTACCTACCCTACCATCAAGCATGATGATACCTAGTTTTATGCACTTGAACATTCACACCTATGATGTAAAAATACCATTCTATCATCATTCACACTTGTGATGATGTGTTTGCATGTTTGCAAGTTGAGAACACCACCACTTGTACCTTGACATTATTGTCACATCTTCGCCAAAATGTTGTGTAATTTTTATTTTTTCTTTTGAATGTGTTAGTATTTTTTGTCTCAACATTGCAAATCAAGGTTCATCATCAAGCGAAGTATGTGTACAAAAATTAAATGGTCTACTAACTCAACCTCTTTGTCTTGACTCATCAAATAATGGTTGGTGCAAAATTGCTCCTTCATTTTCTTATTTGTGTGTGTTTTGTAATCATCATTTTTCTTATCGCATCATTTCAGCCTTTTTGTTTTCATTCACAAACAAGAGTTATATGGATGTTCAATTGTTCTTTCCATGGTGGATTCATAATCTTTGAATCAATCGCACCAAGGTAAAAGTCCTTTTCCAAAGATTGCATGTGACACTTGGCATTCATGTGTTGGTCTATCAACTCATTTTTGCATTCTTCACATCAAGTTTATAATTATGTTCTAAAATTTGAAAAATCACCTTGATAATACATCATGCATACTATGCATTCGTGTTTTTTATCACATAAAAATGAATAACATTTGTTAAATACACATCTTCAAAATTTATGAGTTTTAGTGCCAAAAGCACATTTGAACCAAGGCACTTAATTGGGTTGTAAAAATGTGTTTTGTTGATTTCAATTCCATTTTATCTTTTGATGATCAAAATTGAAATCCTCTCAATTATGAAAAGGAATGGTGCACATTTGATAATGAAAAAGGACATGTGGAAAAACAAAAAATAAATAAAAATTATCTACCTTTGAGGTTTGAATGTTTTATCACTTGTGAAACATCATCAATTTGCATCAAATTTTGAACATTGAAATGTTGCAAGTAATGAAGCTTATTTTTGAAAAAAAAATTCAATCCAAATTATTATGTTTTGCTTATGATTTTTCAAAGATACAAAATTACAATTTTAAGTAATGTCCACCCCTTTAGGTAGCTTTTAAGATTATGAATGCACCTTCTTTAATAATTTCCACTAATGAAGTCTTAGACTCATTAGTTTTCAAAGCTTTTGAACTTATTGATAAAACTAGTGGGTGCCCGTGACCTTCGGCCACTGTGAAGTCCCCCGGTTTCTTTAAACTTGTTTCATCCATCCCCTTAATCGAGACGGACAGTAGCTAAAAGAAAAAAAACTTCCCCAAAATCCATCCCGTCATCAAGCCGGACGGACATTTCATCCGTCCCCTTAATCGAGATGGACAGTAGCTAAAAGAAAAAAAAGGTAGTCTTGGTCAATACAAAAAAAAAAAAAAAAAAGGTAGTCTTGGTCAATACAAAAAAAAAAAGAAAAAGATTTTGGGTTGTCCAAGGCCTAAATTTTTTTTTTTTTCTAGTCTTCCCCTAAATCCGTCCCGTCATCAAGCCAGACGGACATTTCATCCATCCCCTTAATCGGGATGGACAATAGCTAAAAGAAAAAAAAGGTAGTCTTGGTCAATACAAAAAAAAAAAGAAAAAGATTTTGGGTTGTCCAAGGCCTAAATTTTTTTTTTCTGCTCTACCAAATCTTTTGCCTCAAAAAATCAGACTGCCCCTGATTTCTTTTTTCTCTAGAGTCAATTACATCTGGGGAAGTTACATCTGGGGAAGCTCCACAGGGAACGGGCAGTGACTAGAAGAATCTTCCATGCACTGCCCACATAGACAGACAGACACCACCACTGTTGCTTTTATATATAAGATTGGCTAGTGTTTTTTTTTTTTTTTCACCCTAGGGTTTTATATGTTATTTTTTGTATTGCTTTGATTTTGGAATATTGATTTTCCTTGGAGGTGTGAATTCTTTTCAACTTTCAATGTTTGGAATTAATGTATATGTATTAAAGTAGGGGGAGGAGGAGGAGAGTTCCTCAATTGGGAACATGAATCTTGTTTGGGGGAACATACTTTTAAGTAGGGAACCGAGAACTTTAATCAGTGCTACTCAAACATTGACTTAAGGCCCTTTTTTTTGGGTTGCTACATAACATTGTACTTTTAATTTCAAACAAGGGATATTTTTTTAATTCAATGTTGCTTTATCATCATGAGGCTACCATAGCCTAACATTGACTTACCACCACATTGTGCCACATGAACATCCATATCATCTTTTGTGTTACATATAAAAATTGGTTTAAATTGGTGAAAAACTTATCTCTTAACTTAAAATTGCCTTATTATGGAGTTGCCACCATGTGTGATTGGTGCATAAATTAAACAATTTTATTGGCTTGTCATGATTTTATTTAAACTTGCCATAAAGGTGAGTGCCAATACATGACATTCAATTGTTTGTTTATACGTGTGTTTATCAATTTTATTGTATTTTTCATTTAATCATTTGGGTAGGTTTTTTTGGGACCACACAAGGTATCAATATCAAAAATTTGGAAAAATAAAATCCATTGGTTATTAATTATAGTGTCCAGGTAAGTAATCCTCAATTATCAATTTACTCAATAATTATTTTGGTAATAACCACAAGTTATATTATCTAAGTAAGGTAGGTGATAGGGTTTCTTTTTTAAATAATTTTTTTTATTATGTGGCAAACATTATACCAAGTTGGATTTCAAAAGATGGAAAAAAAAAAAATTGATTTAGGGTGCATGCACAAATGGTTAACCAATTTGAGTGTCACGTAAGCCAATTTTGCTTGGTGGTTGCCATTGCAATGCCCATGTTGCTTTATAGTTTAATTGATTAAAATGAACTTGGTTCTAAAATATTAACCTAGATATCTAAATGATGCACAAAATCAATTTACAAATTTTACAAAATCATAAAAGCCATGAACTTTTAAACTTAAAATTCATGGACTATACTTTTGATTGCTATTTCTTTGTGGACTATGATATAATCCATTGATTGATGGGGTGTGCTAGGGACTTGAAATTAGTAAAATATCATAATAAGGAAACTAAAGGTCAAAAAAAAGAATTAATTGAATTTTAAGATTATACTTATGGACTTTTAAATGGGCTAATTAAAAACATTTTTTTATAAAACCATATCATATTGGAGGAAAAAGTGTTTTATGGTACTTTTGCTTAAATGCTTAAAGAAAGAGAAACTTGAAATGAGACATTAATGACATGGAAAAAATATGGAGGAAATCAATGTAAACTAATCGTAATTTCCAAAATTTAATCGAGATTTTGAGTAAATAAGGACTTTAGATTTGTGGCAAATTGATTTGCCCATTTGTGCACCTACCCTTCAACACATAATGTGTTATTTATTTTTATAAATTCAAATAGTTTAACCAACATCTATGGAGTGCCACATTGGAAGGCTCCAAAACATTTTAAAACATTTTGGTATTTAGAAGGGTAATTAGATTTTCCGTCTTTGCAAACATTTTTCCACATATCTATCATGTACATTTGTTTTTACATTTTGGAAATTGGAAATTCTTGTTTTTTGGCTCTTTGGATACCTTTAAGGCTTCTTGTGTGGACAAAATTCAAGATGAAGTTTGGGTTAAAAAAAAAGAATTCTTTTAAGGTAATTAATTCACATTGATTTAACTACAATTTTGATTTTTGTAGAGGGATGAAAAAAACTTATTTTTTTCAAAAGAAAACATTGACAATAATGGACAAATTTGAAATGCGGGGTGATGTTCCAAGAAGATACATATTGGTTTAAGGATTGATAACTTAGTTGGATGAAAAATTAAGGTTGATTGTAAATTTTAGGGTTTCAAAATGGATAACCTATTTAGATGAAAATTCCAAATGTCTAGGTAGATGATTAAATTTTAAGAATTCAATAATTGGCCCAAAAAGGTCTTTTTAATTCTTTATGTGCTTCCTACCAAGGGGGTAGGTTCTTTATCAATTTAAAAACATCAATAACCACTTGGTAGGTTATTAATAATTGAATTGATAGTCTAGTTGACAACTAAGTGTGTTTTCAATAACCAACCAACACCCATTTAGAAATGAAATCAAACTTCAATGTAAGACTTAGATGTCTAATATCTCAATAGGTAAAAAACTTAAGTTTCCAATTGACAAATAATTTGTTGTTAGTTTTTAATTAGCTATATATTCAAAGTAATCTTTAGATGAAAACATGTTAAAGTGTAATGGTTTTAGGCACATGTGGAAGTTTATAATTGTCCAAATTAACATTGAAGTAAGATACCTTGAATCACACAAGTCATTTTTCAAGGTGTCATTAGACATCAATAAAAAAATCAAACCATAATTTATTTTATGGAGATTTTTAATTTGAAGGATGAGTTTCTAAATTATTATTTTCATTGAATAACATATTTAATAATAAAAACCCCTAATTAAAAGTACATAGAAAAACTTGGTCATCAAAATCTTTCCAAAAACTCCTCCTTGATATCACTGTCATCACATCATATTATCATTGAGTCCACATTCATTAATTGGGAAATGTGATTAATTTTTTTTATGTTTTAAAAAAATTCACCATCTTATAAAAATTCAAAAATTATTCATGAAACTCATACTATGTGATTATAATATATAAAACATTATTTTGTTGAAAATTTAATCATCTTAATCATTTTTATTTAATTTCACGACGAATTACAAATCCCAAAACCTTATTATAGTTACTTTATGACAACATTTTATGAATAATGTAATGTGTTTTCATCATTTTGTGAAAAGATAAATGTGAATTTAGATGAAAGCCATTTTTTTGTAACAAAGGTTCACCCATTCACCTTTTATGGGACCACATATTCATAAAATAATTATAGTAGGTTCAAAAATAATCATTCATATGTTCCTTTTCCATCCATAGTGGATAATCATTAACAACGGGTTTTACACTACTTTACAGTATTAGTGATAAACATAAGTAGGTGTGTAAATCACAAATGGGTTTAGGACCGAAACTATGTATGTTTATTACATAGCTATGGGAATTTATGTTTTTTTTTTTTTTGCATAAATATTTTCTCACCTTTCTATTATCTATGTATAACTGATATGCCACACCATTCTCCTACCATGGATTTCAAATAAACTATACCGAAACCTTTCAAAACAAAAATTTCAATTCCATGCACAATTTTATTTCATGAAATTTTACATTCATACAACAACTTATTTCTATCAAATGAAAATGTTTTAAAAAATCACGTGCACTTATACACTAAGCAAAAGGAAATTAAACAAGAAATTTTCTAAAATATACACATCACATAACTCCCCATATGATTCCAGATGCATAATAATGTGACAAAAGCTTTTCACATAAATTATAATGTGTGAATCAAAGTACAATAATGTGCCAAAAAAAATTCACGTGACTTTTCACATGAATTACAATGTGAAAATTAAGCATATGATCAAATGATAATTAAACTATGAAATCCTATCAACAAGTACATCACCAAACTTAACTGTTAAATAATCATGTAGGTAATAATTTAATTACATCAAGTTATAGGTGCACATAAATATGTAGCAAGAATCTCCTTTAGGTTGACCTTTTTATCCTTGTCTAGTGGTATTTGAGCTTGTTGCTTTTGTAGCCCACAATTTAAGAAGGGACATGAAATGTGGACTACAAAAACATTTTTTCATCATCAATGTAACAAGTGTCATTGCAATGTGTTACAAGTTTTCATGTGTAACACATCACAATTACACTTGTTGCATTGATGATCAAAACATTCCTTTACAAAAATTTAAACATGTCACAATCCAATTCATGAAAAGAACATCCAAAATATGAGCATACCAAAGACAAATCTAAAAAAAGATGTAGGATATAATGACTTCACTATTAGGATGTGTAGTATTGACCATCCTAATATCCCCATTGATGGCATCAAATTTGAGGAATAGGTGGATGCCAACATCATACATTAACTTGCAAATAAAAGGTTACATAATACATATTTCTCAACAAAATGTTGTTTTCATTTTACATCTTTCATCTTGCCAATTCTAGACTTATAATTATTGTCCTTCATTTTTCCTATGACTCAATATTTGTTGATTACCAATTTGAAGAAAAAGTTGGAATTAAAACAAAAGAGTCAACTCTCCATTTTATCCCACTTAAAACGGGATCCTGCCGGCTAAGGATATTCCATCACTTTTGGCCTGATAGGAGGGTTGGTGGGTCATGCATTGCATTGGCATGTTATGAATAACCGAATATGCCCATGTAATATCAGTCACTATGACCAAAGTGGCAAGGCCATTCTGTATAAATTTGAGCCAGTTAAAGTAAGTTATCTATAAACCTACCTTGTCTTTGGCCCTAGTTTGACCCACTAACCCCAATTTCATCCCCAACTTGAGTGTAGCCTGAAAGTGAGCAAATTTGGCTATGTTTAATGACTGGGGTTTCAGTTCATAAGATTTGTTGGGCATGACCTGATTAAATGAAAAATAGGAGCAGCAGTGAAGGTATGTAAGGAAAATCCAAAAGTGAGGGTGAAACTCCTGTGGGGACCAATTTAGGTGAGAAAAACAGTTCGATGCTTTTTAATCATTGCTTTTGTTCTCTTATTTTTTCCTATCTACTGTTTTCATCCTGACTTTTGATTGTCCCCAGTTTTGATGGAATTGGGACCCAGTAGCCCTTGAGTTTGGGGCTCTTCACAGATTAACTCCATATAGTTCTATGGCCCCAAATTCTAAAATTTAGTGAATATTAGGTAATGGCAGGTTGTCATGATCTTTTTCCCTTGTTTGGGGATTCAGACTACTGTGCATTATAACAAATAGGTGATTCATGTCATCCTTTGGTCATGAATCCAGATAGGTGATGAATTTTTCATGCTAGTGGAGGCAGCTTGCACCCAGTTTGCAACCTGATATGGCCTCTCTCCAACCGAAGTCATCCCATGAAGATTTTATCAGCTGGAGTGTGTCCAGACTCTGTGGGCAACATGTGCTCACACATTCCAATGGTCCCACTAAAGATTTCAAATATGTGATTTTTGTCGAAAACTAGGACATGAGATCTTATGGGATCTTATCATAGTTCTTCCCTGCCCACTTGCTAGTTGCGTTGAATGATCTAAATGATTGGTCTTGAGTACCTGGGGATAAGGGATCATGAGTCATGGCTAGAATGGATTAAATCATTACTTTGCCATTGGATTAATGGCTGGGTGCTTGGATGATGACATTCAAGATGCCAAAATGAATTCAGTTCAAACGAAGGATTTCAATTTCATCATGCTCACAACCCCTGAATGTCCAAACTTCTTACCACATACAGAATGGAAAAGAAAGTGGCAATAGCCTTAAAATAGTGACAAAATGAAACATTATTACTGTAGTATAGTGGCAGCTTCAACACAAGTCTGTTGAATCATTAATTCATTTTGAAAATTTCTGAATATTCTCAAAAATTCTTTATTTTCCTTCAAAAAAAAAATTCTTTGAAAATAAATTTGTTGAAATGGTCGAGCAATGTAATTATGTAGAAGCTGCCAAGGTATTACAATATAACCAACATAAATCAGAAAAAGTTAAGAAAATCCTTATGAAAAAGGAGCCAAATTTAAATCCAAATTGTAGCTTTGCCACAATAAATGAGGAACAATGAATGAGGAAATAGATGGACCACTCAATATGTTCAAAATTCTCTTGCACCATCGGTCTAAACATTAAGAACCAGGTCCATGCACGCTTACTCATGAGGGCTTTCCAATTGTATGGGAATACAATTCACTACCCAGAACAGTTCGAAAATAGACAAGCATGTATGATGTCAGATAAAACCCCTTAGAGCAGAACCCCTTCGCTTACTTTTCCATGATCAGTAAACTCCACTGAACAACTCTATCATCAGGCGTTCAAGACAACAACAGCCAATGGAATCTGGGAATTGTATTGCCTGAAGTCCAGAATTTTGTTGTGCTCTGTTTCCAACCTGAAGGTAGCAGTAATTTATTTTGTAAATGATTTTGAAACAACCAAAGTGAAGATCACCCATAGTAAGATTTAAACAAATTTGGTTATAAATGAGATATGAAAATTCAAATAAATCATGCATGCTTCTATATTTTGGCTACCTATTGCAAGTGAATTCAGATATATGACAATTTTATTTATTCATCCTTAAGTTCTGGCTTATTGAAAATTCCTAAAAGTCACTGTACTTTCATAATTTTAATTTCTAATTTCTCTTTCTTGGTGAAATTTTTCCAGTTAAAAAAAAAACCGCCTAGCAGGTACTGAAGGTCCAATTGGGTGAGTAAATGGGAATCACAATAAAGCACCTGCCTGGCCTGTCACAGCCATCACTGCTTTCATGATTTTCTGGGTTTTTGTGTTTTAAAGTGCAAATTCCTACCTGAGACCTTGGTCTGGATTATGAACCCACCCACCACCTGGTTGTGGCAATGATAGTCATTAGCTAAAGTGGTGAGCAGTGAGCAGCAGTGTTTTTTTTCATTTTTGTGATGTGTCATGGGTGGCGATCATCCAAAATAGATTTAGCTTTGAGTGCCGATGATTTCACAGAAGATGTAGCTTTAATGGGCTTGAGTGACCCAGCACCCACCAGTGCACCATCCAAAACATCCCGTTCTGGGATTTCATGGATGGGATGAAACTGTCCCCCAGGGGTCAGTTTACCTGGTAGGTTTTCTTTTTCTTCTGGTCCTTTTTTTTTCAGCCCAATTTCTATTCCCTAGGTCAGTTTTTTTTTTTGCCTGCGGACAGTTTTTATTCCACCTTTTTTGTTTTGTCCCACCCCTGAATCAAAGTTTTTTTAGAAGCTCCTACCGACCGCCCTTCTTCCTACCAACCCTCCTCGCTCCCTCATGCTGCCAACCCCTCCCTACTCCGCCATTTGCGCTCACTTCCACCGCCCACCAGGGCTCTTCTCACCATCCCTAGACAAGTGAGCTTTGTCATCGTTATCGCAAGAGGAGCTTATGAGCTTAGGAGCAACGCAAGAGGAGCTTAGGAGCTTCAATGCAATGGTGGAAGGTAAGCTCATGCCTTCTCTTTTCTTCAAAATATTTTTGCCTTTTTTTTATCCTACAAATAAAACAACAACATTGCCGTCATCTTTTTCCTCTATTTCTTTTTCTTGCAAATAGGACCATGATCATCATCTTCTCTTCTCTTGTTATAGAGAAGATGACGACAATCGTGTTATCGTCTTCTCATCCCTTTGTTTTGTTATGAACAAGACAATGACGACACACAATGTCGTTGTCATCCTCTTTTTTTTGCGAAGAGGACAACAATAGCACCGTGTGCCATTGTTGTCCTCTTCTAGTGTTGTCTTGTAGGAGCATGGGAAGAAAGACGACAAGCAGCGCACATCTACTCATCGTCTTTTTTATCATGTTGCGAACAAGATGATGATGATGTCATCATCATCTTCTTTTCTTTTTTCAGTTGCAAACAAGACAACAACAACATGCAATCCTATCGTCTTTTTTTTTGCTATGAAAAGGATAACAATGGCATCGTGTGGCATCATTGTCCTCTTTTAGTGTTGTTTTGCAAGAGTGTGGGAAGAAGGACAAAACAACATCAATGATTTTGTCATCCTCTTTTGGTGTTTTGCAAGTAGAAAAAAATGACAACGAGCAGCTTTACTTCTCATTGTCATTCTAGTGTTGTCTTGTAGGAGTGCATAGAAAGAAGGATGACAAACAACATGCAGTTGTTTGTTTTCTTTTTTTTTTGTTTATAAGCGAAAAGAAACGACAACAAGTGCTACAAAATCAATGATGATGAGAAGCATGGCTATTCCTCATCATTGTGGAACCAAACCACAATGACAACGAGTAATTGCGCTACTTGTGGTCATTATAGTGTAGTCCTACAGGAGAAAAAAACAATGATGAGCATGGTGTTGGCATTAGTGTTAGTTGTTGGTGTCGGTTGAGCATGGTGCTAACACTACAATTTTCTTTTTTTTGGGTATATAATTTTATTTTTTTTGTTGTGTTTGTGTTAGATGCATATTCAAACAAGAGCAAAAAATGGTGGAACAAATTAGCAAGTTTCAATTGAAGATGGCATGGGAGGTGAAGGAGATTTGGAGGCAAGGGTGGTGGGACAAGAAATGCAAGTATCAATTGAAGATAACATGGGAGGTGAAGGAGATTTGGAAGCAGGGGTGGTGAAATAGGAAATGCAAGTATCAACTAAAGATGGCATGTGAAGTGAAAGAGATTTGGAAGCAAGGGTGGTGGGACAAGAAATGCAAGTATTAGCTAAAAATGTGGTGGCATTGGTTGCACTTGAAATTGTTCAATAGCAAGTGCAAGTAGGTGGGGATGTTGGAAAAGCCCATTTGTTGTGGATGTAGATAAAATTGAGGCAAATTTGGAGAAAATTATTGTGATGATAAAAATACAAGCAAATGTAGTTCTTACTCTAATGTTGGAGGAAGAAAATACAAATGAAGATGTTGAACCTCATGCCCAAATTGATGGAGGTGGTATGTTAAACTTCTTTTATAATTTATTGCCCCACCCATCTTTTCAAGTGGATGGGTGGGGTGTTTTTTGTCAATTTTTTTGTTGCAATACCTTCGTTAATTATATTATTTAAACCCCAGCTTCCTTTTCCATGCAAGAGGGTGGGTAGGGCATTGTTTTTGGTGAAAATCCAAAAGTAATACCCAAGCCTTTGTAGGTGATTTTTTAATCTAGAATTAACTTTTGAACATTAGGTTATGACAATACCTTCATCTTGTGTTTTGGACTTTTTATCTTTCTACGCAATACCTTCACCTTGTGTTTTTTATCTTTATCCTTTTACGCAATATCCTCATCCTTAAGTTTATTTTTTTTATCTATTTATACAATACCCTCATTGTAGATGGTTTAACCTTCATCCATAATGTTAATTCTTGTTTTTGTTTTTTGGTTTTAAATGTGGTTGCCCCTCCCCCAATTGGCATAAAAGGTGTCCATTGGCTAAAGGATGGGCCCAAATTTGCTTGTAGGGTTGATGGGTGTGGTGCATCTTGTATAACCAAATACAACTTGGTACGACATTTGCGGGCACACCATAATGTAGTTATGGACCCATGTCAACCTGGATGCCCATCTACTCGGGAGGAGGGCTTGAGGGTTCAAGATCACACGGCCATGAATTTGTGGGTCTTGAACAACCCCCTTGCTTGTTTTTGTCGCAATGAACAAAAGGCCATTGCTTGGGTTAGGAAACACGCACTCCCATAATGGGATAGGCTCCAAAGTTATTTGTAATACACATCTAAAGTTCTTGAGCCTGCATTTCTAAACCACATTCTTTGGTTTCTTAGCATGACTACATGGGGTGTGGAATCCATCCTTCTTAGCATGTAGGGCTAAGTTGGAACGCAAGGACCTTGCAATTATCATTCGAGCAATTTGAGCCACATATGCAAAGGCACTCAAAGGCACTTGGATGGAGCATGATTGGAAATATGCATCCAATAAAATGGTGCAGCATAAGGATATTAGCCTTCTTATGTAATATCATAATACAAAAATGATTCATGGTCAATAAGTTTATAACAATGCCATACTCAATTTTATTTGAATTCTAGGTTTTAGGTTGATAGGTTGACAAAAAGATAGGTTGTTCATAATGGTTAGTCATGATTGTTATATTTTGAAATAACTAGTATAAAAACTAGGAGGACAAACTTGTTGAAGAGCTTTTGGATTTCATTTTGGATTATGTGTTTCAATCTTCATTTATGAAACATGAATCAATTTTTCTTTTAGCCAATTTCCTTTAAACTTTGAACAATTTGTGTACATGTTAGTTTAGGATTATAGTTAGTTCAACTAATTGTTTGCATGTAACTATTGCTATTTTATGAACCTATTGCTAGAAAATTCAAAAGTGATTAACCTTAATGGGATTAAAAAAACCCATTTACATTTGGCAACCATGTAGTGGATCAGAATTCAAAAATAAGCATGTTTTGAATTTTTATTTTAATTTAGTAATTTTAGTAGATTAGGTTTGACAAGCAATCATGTTTGAAATCTTTCATTTGTTATATGCTTACTTGTTTTGTGTAAACTTTAGGATTCAAGTTTCTGATCTTGATTTAGTTTGAAAACATTAAGAATAGGGTGAAGTTAATGTAAAGTTTTTGAAAAAAATAAGCACCCAATTTGTAAAAGAAGTTTTATACAAACTTTTAACTATTGGGAGGGGTCTTTCTATAAATAAAAAAGTTATGTTAAAAAATAATGCAAGGGCTTTCCTAAAACTTGTTTGATTTCAAAAAATGTCAAGAATAGTTACTAAAAGTCTTAAAAAATAACTAGAACATGTCAAACATCAACATGTTTAGGAACATGCACAAGAATAAGATGAACAACAAGTGCAACCTATGGGAAATGAACCTATGAATGCACCAAACATGGATGTAGCACAAAGGGGAGAAGTCAATGAACAACATTAAAATGTAGCAAAACTAGTTGTGCAAAAAGACCTAGTAGTGCTCTCAACCACTCATCAAAAAACACCACGAATGACAACCCAACCAAGGGTAATGAATATTTATAATGGTGACAATTATGAACTTGTTCATTTGTTTGATGAGGTCATATATGTACAAAAACCATGGCGATCTACAACTCTAGGTTATAATCTACCCAAGACCAATGCATCTACAACAATTACAACATTTGTTGGTTTTCAAAACCAACCACCACGCACCAACATTCATTTGGTACCCATTAATTCAAAGATGGAACGACTTCACCTACTCAACAAGTTGGAACAGCTTCATCACATCATTTGAAGACCATTTAAATAATTAGTTTTTATACCACATGTAAACCCTATTGAACCTATAACAACACCCACAATTGTTTGATAAGGAGTCATTTATCCACAAGGCACATAGTTAACAGGATCAATACTTGGTCTAGGTGAATGATCATAAGTACTATATCATAGAACAATTTCAAGAAGAAACCAAGGTGTTGGAACTATGACCTGCTCATATTATCATCAAATGGGACACCTATTCAATCGTTGCCCATTTGTTGATGATAAGTTAAAGTAGTTATTTGGGAGGAGGTGATGAATACTCATCAACTTGTTCTTCCAACCACTACAATAGCAGTACCCAATGTGTTTGTATTAGGAACTTAAGCCATGAATCCTAATATAAGTCATATGGCAATACCTGTTAATTATCAAACAACCTAGTCACAACCTATTACACCAATTATACCAAGTAAAACCAGTATGTTACCTACTTCAACATACCCAATGTGGTCTAATGTCATACCCCCTTTTGTGCCTTTAGATCTTAGTTTATATCTGGCTTATCAAATTGGAACAAAAGGACTTGATTTTTTTATCTTTAGGAATTACACATGTTTTGTACCTGGGATTATGTACTGAGTACCTAAATAACCTATTGTACCACCAACATATATACCATTCCTTGTTGGAAATCAGTTTCCTACAGTGGTTCAACCATTGACCAATAGGGACAAACAACCAATTCAGCAACTTGTTATTATATTAGTGCCAACCACTATGCATGTTACTACTAGTTTACCAACTCACATGCCCAAAGGTTGTGATCACCAACCACTAGATGGAGAACAACCTAGAGATTCACTTGGAGGAAATTCACCTAGAGGAGATCTGCTCAGAAAGCCACCCTTCAATCCACCCATTGGACCTTTTGGATGGCCAACACCTAACCCGCGCATGTTCATACCACCATGGTATCAACCACTTGTTGTGCAACTTGTGTCAAAACCAACAATCGAACTACCATATAGGAAGTTACAATATCCAACCTTTATCAAAGACAGTAGTCCTAATGTTCACATCAAAGTGTTCAAAAAGGCCATTAAAGCTAATGGTGAAACAATAAAATCAGACATCATCAACCTATTTGGTTTTACTCTCAGGGATAGTATCTATGAATGGGGAGAAAACTACATTCAAGACCATCCAAATTGCATTTTTGAAAAGTTGGGGCGAACATTTTACAAATAATTCAAAATAGTGAAAAACAATGAGGAGGTCTATATGCAGTTGCAAAACATACAACAACAAACTGCCGAACATGTTGAAGTTTATTATGAACGCCTTTTGAAATTAACTAATTGTCTACAAGTTAGAGCAACAAATATTTTTCTCACCATTGTTTTCAAGGCAAGTTTATTACTTTACCTAAGATTAGTAATTGTACATATGAGGATAAATACCTTAATTGAGCATAAGGAAATTGTTGTAGTGTGTGAGGAAAGGGGGCCTATTAATATGAGTTAAAATGTTTTACTAACCACATTGGAATTTAATGCAGGAATTAAACCTATAGTACATGTTGTGATAGCTAAATCAGCATTGACTCATACCAATTGTGGTAAAACCGATCATTCAATGGGAACTTGTCATAAAAAAAAAAATACCAATTGTGCCAGTCACTACAATTGAGCCTACGAAACTTGTAGCAAGAACTAAAACCCAACCTGTTAAATAAAGAAGAATACATGTTTATTAACCTTGTATAATTTATTCTAATTACATTATTCTAATAATGTAGAACATAGATATGGAGAATGCCCTAAAAAAATTGAAGTACAAAACATGTTTAAAACTAAACCTATTAGTTTTAATGCCATAACAACATTTAAACCGCCTAAAACCAACAATGTGCCAATTAATGTAGTAGTTGTTATTACTACTTGTAATCAGTAGTTGGTACAACAAGTGTTCAAGGAAAGGGAACTAGTTAGAGTTGAAGATTGGCAATAAAAAAAGCTTCTACGTGATTTGTTCATTGAAACTATTAAATATTTATAACATAGTGGGAATGAAAACCAACATTCTACCATCAATGAAGGTTCATAATAGAGTAATTGGGCTAGATTGTTTAATAATCCTACCACAACTCAATTGGTTGAATAAAATTGAAATGGTGAAGTGAATCAACAACTTGTCATTTTAAAACATGTTATTACAAAAAAATATTTTAGAAGAAATTTTAAGGGATATTATTAAACAAGTCTTAGAGACTAAGTATACATTGAACTTGGGACGACTGTTGTGGGCAATTCCTAATATCAAATGCTACATTTTAAACCCGATACCATCAAAACCTACTATACCAAAACCGACAATTACATTAAATGCCATTGATCTTCAAATGGAAATAATACATGTTCAAGTAGGGAAACACTTTATCAAAGATGTGCTTCCAGATGGTGGTTTTGGAGTTAATATTATTAGGAAAAAGTTGAGGGTACAATTAGATCTGTAAAAACTAAAACCTACACCTTATAACCTATGTATGGTTGATCAAACCATTGCAAAACCTTTAGGTTTGATTAAGGATCTTAAAATTCTTGTTCATGGAATTCCTTATGGAATGACTTTTATTGTTATTCAAAATAGTGTGTTAGACTCCAAAAACTTTATGTTGTTAGGTTGTCCTTGGCTAAGGGATGCTAAAATGATTGGGGCAACAAAACTATCATTATACAAGGAACTAGTACAATTAGAACCATACCTATTACTAAAAAACTTGGAACACCAACCAAACATCTAGAAGTATTAGTTTGTTATGATTTCCATTCTAGAATATCTAATGAAGAGGAGGATTTGATGTTTGCCATAGAACCATGATTGTTTTCAATGGGAACCATAGTTGTTTTTACATCAATTTCGTTAAATCAACCTATTAAGTTGATTACATTAGTAGGTTTGAATTTAGTCGAACAAGTTATTAAACTTGTTGAACTTGTGTTTGAGCCACTTGTTTCATTTGATATACCTATAAAACCAATACATGTACGACTTGTTAAGATATAGCTATACCCCTTAATAATTTCCAACAACATTTACCAAAGATGTTTTTCCAACTTGAAGTAGGAGAAATGGAGATTGATGAAACACCTATTGAAATCAGAGTTCAAAACCTTTGCATTGCATTGATAACACTTGACATTGCTCAACATTGGATTGAGTTGGACACATCAATACCACCTACTCATCAAGGTACTAATTAAATCCTAATTATGCAGCCATTGTTAAACAAGATATTGACAAATTGCTTGCCGCAGGTTTTATTAAACCTATTGAAAAAACTATTTGGTTATCACCTATAGTTGTAATGCCTAAGAAAAATGGGAAACTGAAAATTTATGTGGACTTTAGAAAGCTTTTTGTAGTTATGAAGAAGGGTCCATACCCATTACCTTTTATTAATGAGGTTATTAACATTATAGATGGACATGAAGTTTATACATTTTTAGATGGTTTTTTTGGATACCATCAGATTTCCATAGCACTAGAAGACCAATACAAAACCGCCTTTATTATTGATTGGGGGGCTTTTGTATGGGTTGTAATGCTTTTTGGGTAAAAAATGGACCACCTATTTATTAAAGGGTAGTCACCAAAGCTTTTTGTGAATACATTGATATGTTCATGAAGATCTTTCTAGATGATTTTACTATGTTTAATGACATGTCCACTCATTTGGAAAAATTCAGAAAGTGTTTTCTAAAATCCAGAGAGTATGGCATTAATTTGAATCTTAAAAAATGTGCATTTATGATATTTTCTAGACCTATTTAAAGATTCATAGTCTCTAAAGAGAGGAAGACACCTTATCCTAAGAAAATAAAGGCTTTAATCAAAATGCCAATGCCTAAAACACCCTAGGAGATTCAAGTGTTCAATGGAATGGCCTAGTTTTATAGATGTTTGATCAAAAAAATTGCCTTTGTTATGGCACCAATCACCAAATTACTGAAAAAAGCTAAAGTGTTTAAGTGGACTATTGAATGTCAAATTGCTTAATAGGATATTAAAAACTAGTACATTCAAGCTCTTATACTTATCAATCCTAACTAGGAATTGGAATTTCATGTTCATATTGATTCATTTTAGTTAACAATAGGGACAATATTGGTCCAAAATTCAACAGGTCAAATAAATCAACCTATTATGTACTCATCAAAACTGCTTAATTTTGTTGAGAAAAATTATATTACTACATAAAGAGAGGCTTTAGTTATGGTTTATGCCTTACAAAATTTA
>Ga0209208_10001468_pt1 | contig 33349 bp, 25 predicted proteins | sample S1TSphfallax_3_FD_187694 | JGI IMG/M metagenome (GOLD analysis project Ga0209208, IMG submission 187694) | Host-associated microbial communities from peat moss isolated from Minnesota, USA - S1T2_Fd - Sphagnum fallax MG (SPAdes) (version 2) | ecosystem: Host-associated > Plants > Peat moss >...
AGGGAGAAGATGCGAGCAAGTGGGAGCTTGCAATGAAGGAAGAGATGAAGTCGCTTGTATCCAATCAGACTTGGGAGTTAGCCAAGTTGCCTGAAGGAAAGAAAGCCCTACAGAACAAATGGGTGTTTCGAATCAAAGAGGAACATGATGGTTCCAAGAGATACAAGGCGAGACTAGTGGTCAAAGGCTTTCAGCAAAAGGAAGGTATTGATTACACTGAGATTTTTTCTCCTGTTGTTAAACTAACTACGATCTGGTTAGTGTTAAGCATTGTCGCAACAAAGGGGTTATATCTTGAGCAGTTGGATGTCAAAACTACATTTCTTCATGGAGATTTGGAGGAAGAGATATACATGCAGCAACCAGAGGGGTTTGCGGAAAAGGGCAATGAAAAGATGGTTTGCAGATTGACAAAGAGCTTGTATGGTTTGAAACAAGCTCCCCGACAGTGGTACAAGAAGTTCGATGGGTTTATGCAAAGGAATGGGTACTTCAGATGCAATGCTGACCATTGCTGTTACTTCAAGAAAGTTAAATCGAATTTCATAATATTGTTATTTTATGTTGATGACATGTTAGTAGCTAGTGCAAATCTGGAAGAGATTAACAATTTGAAGAAGCAATTGTCGAGTGAATTCCAAATGAAGGATTTGGGTGCCGCAAAGCAAATACTTGGAATGAGGATTAGCAGAGACGAACAAGGAGGTACTTTGCAACTGTCTCAAGCAGTTTACATTCGTAAGGTGTTACAGAGGTTCAACATGAGGGATGCAAAGCTAGTCAGAGCACCTTTAGCTAATCACTTTAGATTGTCCAAGGAACAGTGTCTAGAGACAGATGAAGAGAAGGACTTCATGGCTAGAGTACCATATGCCTCAACCATTGGAAGCCTGATGTACGCCATGGTTTGCACGAGACCAGACATTTCCCATACAGTGGGAGTTGTGAGCAAATACATGTCTAATCTAGGCAAGCAACACTGGGAAGCAATGAAGTGGATCCTAAGGTACGTGCGAGGTACGACAGAGAAGTGTTTAACCTTCAAAAAAGATGAGCTCAAGCTGGAAGGTTATGTGGATTCAGATTTTGCTAGAGAGGTGGATCATAGGAGGAGCACCACATGATATGTGTTGACATTGGGGAGTACCGCTATTAGTTGGGTTTCTCAGTTGCAGAAGATAGTGACAATATCTACAACTGGAGTGGAATATGTGGCTGTGACTGAAGCTAGCAAGGAGCTTATATGGTTACAGGGGTTATTAACAGAGTTAGGATTCGAGCAAGAGATGAATGTGTTGCACAGTGATAGTCATAGTGCGATACACTTGGCAAAGAATTCGGCGTTCCATTCTAGGACCAAGCACATAGACCTGCGTTACCATTTCATTCGGTCGTTAATCGAGGATGGGGTATTGAAGCTTGTGAAGATTGTAGGGAGCAAGAATCCGGCTGACATGTTAACCAAACTAGTCACTACGGAGAAACTGGAGTTGTGCGCAGCTTCAGTGGGTCTTCAAGGTTGAAGATAGAGAAGGATGAGTGCGCCATACCTATCCACTAGTCATTGAAGGAAGAGGAAGAAGTCCATTCGAGTTTCAGTTTTCAAGTGGGGGATTGTTGTGTGTGAAGCCTGATCAATTAATTGCACCACCCAAGCCTATCAAATTAATTGCACTGTCCCTACCAAATTAACAACCAACCACCATTGTCTAAGTTTAGTGGTAGTTGGTGAACTTGGTTGGTGAATTTAGTAGGTGGGAGTTGGTGAACTTGGTAGGTGGGAGTTGGTGGCAATTGGTTGGTGAACTTGAAACTATAAATACTCTTATAGTTTTCATTGTAAGATATCTACAAGTGATGTGGAGTGCCAAGTAGAGAAGTGAGAAAATTGTGAGAGTTGAGAGAGATAGTTCTTCACTATTGTAATTATCGATTTCATAGTGTGAGTTGAGTGCGGGTGCGCTCCGTGGATGTAGGCTTTTGCTGAACCACGTAAAATCTCGTGTCCTTTATTTTTCTTTTGCTTGTGTGCATATCCCATAAATTGGATTTATTCCTAACAACTACCAAAAATAAATCTTAGATATTGTATGGTGAACATTTCTGCATTTGGTTTATTTGAATCGTGAATATGTTTGCAAGTTTTCAAAGGTAGAAGGTTATGAACCAACAACAAGCAAATATAAAACTAAACAAAGAATTGCCCAAAGTACAAATATGTGAATAAAAACATTGTAGCATATACATGAAACAAAAGGTTGGTAAGATCTTTTCATTAAACTTCATCATGGTCGGAGTGCATTACTTAACCTTAATAAATGAATGATATAATGTTTTGGTGTAGAAAACAACATAACTAATGTAAGCTAGAACAACAACACCACCATTTGCAAATAAGTAAAAAATGATTAAGGTTCCCATGAAATGAATCAATTAGGGATAAGTTTCTTTACCAAAAATGGTGGTAGAGAAATACAATAAAATGGGTCCCATAGCCAATGTAAATAATGTGAGAGGAAACCTTAAATTAGATTCAATGCAAGTCACAATTAATGGAAGGGGGTCATTCAATTCTCAAGCACAAACCTATTGCATCAATGCGAATAACACGATTACCATAGATAACCCCACAAGTTGCAAATTTGAACTATCTAATTAGCACACACACATGTAACCTACAAATGATCTTGTTGACATAAGAAATGTAAAAGTGGAAAATCCAACACAAGATATAACCATCACAATACAAAAGACCAAAGTAGATACTTTCTTGCAATAAACTTTTTAACATCATCCATCCAACATGTAGTCCATGCACAAGGAGAAACTAGTTTGTAGCTATTAACAATGACATTTTGAAGTTGACATCATATGCATAGTGTGGGTCAACTTGCAAAAGGCCATTAGAACATTCCAACATAATATTCAAAGGTATGACAACAAACCACATCCCTTTACTTATTGCACAAAGTTGTTAATGTTTTGTTCAACCTTTGACTTCCTTCTCATTGCTCTTCTACACCTTTTTTTCTATGAGGTTTGTCATGAAAATTTCCATTGCACTTGTATAAGTAAAACTTTCAAGCCTATATATTATAGATATTTAAACATGCTAGGTTAGGTTGTTGTGGCAAAATGTACCAAAAACATAATGGTTGTATGTTCAAATCCATGGATTGAATGTTGAATAATTACTAAGGAAAAATCAACCACAACTATTGTGGTTGTGACATTTAGGGTGACTTTCGAGCCATATGGTGGATCCCATATGAAAGTCATAGAAGGGATGGAACTTGCCTTGCACATTTTTGTTCCCAAAATAACATCCAACATGATAAGGATATGTGAAGGCAAACATAGGTTGAAACACAACAACCAAGGATCCCATCAACAAATTACATTCCAATTAATTTCAAAGATTGCATCATTTCTGGAGAAGCTGATCATGCGAGGAGGATGAAAAACCAAATGATAAATGTTAGTTTGGATTTTTTATGGTGAACTTCAAATAAAAGGGCTTATTGAGAAGGTCTTTAAGCTTTGGATGTTCCTTGGCTAATATTGTATGTTGTATTCCATAGTTCGATGCCTTCGCATCAAACATCATTAGAAGAATATTCAAGGACACCGCAATTGATGAATTCCACTCCATTGGATGGAACTCCCTTAACCATAAATGCTACCAAGTTCAACCATGAAAGATAAAAGAGAATGTCATTTAACACTTCTTAATAAACATAAACTTAACTAAATGTTTAGTAGTGCAACTTTCATAACTTAAATAATATGAAAAAAAGAAATCAAGAGAAATTTGCTTGCATATATTTATAAATGCAAAACCTTTGCCTAGTTTGGATGGACCAATGAAGGAGAAAGATAACAAAAGGAACAAGGGTTAGGGGTGGGTATAAAACATGCTACTTGTACATTGATGAAAGAAGTTAGACAACTCACAAAATTTTTGTTTATTTTTCGACGTTGAAAAACTAGCCCACTACCATCTAATATATGAAAGCTACAATGTCTGTCTGTTTGTCTGACAGGCAGGGTAGGGCAGGGCGGCAGTTACAAACAGGGCATGGCAAGGCGGGGCGGGGCAGGGTGGGGCGGCCAGGGCAGGGCCGCAGGGGCAGGGCAGGCCAGGCAAAAAGACCTGGGAAATTTTAGGATGTGGTTTTCAGGACATGGTTTTTAGGACTTGGGATCTCAACTTTGGGGCCTGGGAAATTTTAGGATATGGTTTTCAGGACATGGTTTTCAGGACTTGGGATCTCAACTTTGGGGCTTGGGAAATTTTAGGATATGGTTTTCAAGACATGGTTTTCAAGACTTGGGATTTCAACTTTGGGGCCTGGATTTTCACACTCGCGGTTTCCAAGACCGAAACTTGAAAACTTTTAGGACGTGATTTTCAGGATGTGGGATCTTAATTTTGGGACCTGGATTTCACACAGGGGGCTTCACAGTGGCCTTCGGCCATGGGCACCCACTAGTAATTATAGAAGGCAAGGGCCTTCCAAAAACAGCCTACAACAAAAAACCACCCTATTCATTAAAAGGTGTATCTTTGAATTTTTTTGTAAACCGTTTTATCTACAATTTGCCCCATATGTTTATGGAAGTGTGATAGTTCATTTTGGGCCACTATAAGAAAGGTTTTTGTTGTAGAAGAAAGTTGAAAGACAAAGAAGATGATGAGAGAGTATGAATATGGTTATTGGAATAGACCAACCATGAAATAAATGGGGAAGTGGGAACATGATAACCCTAGTTCACTTTACACCCAAAATTCTGAATACAATGGAACATTTAAAGTTTTGCAACTTGCATATGAAAATGAAATGGATGTTTGAAAATATATTGAAAACAATTTGAAAGCACCTTTGAAATGAAGCAAATCACGAGGTGTTTGTAGTAAGTTGGAATGTTACAAATGCCAACATTAGGGGGTTCAAATTTTCACAAGAAAAATCTTGAGTTTTTCCACTACCACCTATTGCAACTACTTGTCAAATTTGACCACTATTTGACTTATTATCATCGCACACAAATAGCAAGTGTTTTCCCACTACCACCCATTGCAACTACTTGTCAAATTTGACCACTATTTGACTTATTATCATCGCACACAAATAGCAAGTGAAATTGTTTGCTAGTTATTTGTGCATAATTTTCATAGTGAAAACAATGGCTACCTTATTCACTAGCACTACATTTTTTTCCTCCATATTGGATTTTATAATAATGAAAAAAATTCTAACATGAAAAAAATCTCAACCCTAAACTCTTTGCAGGAGTGATAATATTGTTTAGTCATTCTTTTAACAACTTTTCAACTATTACCCTACTACAACAATAACAAAAGATAAGAATCTTGTTCCTCACCACCACTTCCGGTACCGTAATATGTTACTAATGCGCCTAAGTATTTGGCCATTTCGGACTTTGCGCTTAATATCGGACCTTTTCGTTCCTTCATGTCTAACTTCAGTTCTTCCTTGATAAAGTTTTGCACGGCCCTTTGGATCTCCAAGGCATCTTGTTTGCTACCTATAACACCTGACATGATGTTATCTACATATCAAAGATACTTAAGTCTTTGAAATCCTCTAGGGTCTGGTTTGCAGTCTTCTTTTTCTGCCCAGTCTTTATGCTAATATTAAAATTCTTGAATTTGTTACAACAAATCTGCATGAAATCAGAATGTTGTAGCAACTCACATTCTCCCAATACCAAACACTTCAACCAAAATTCTTCATCAACTTTTTGAACAAAACTTCAATACCCAAATTTTTAGTGCAACAGATTTGTGTGCTTCAAATTCTTGAGAAAACTTCTCTAACCAAAATTCTAATGCAAAATTTGTGCACCTTGAATTATCGAGAAAACTTCAAATCCCAATTCTAGTGCAATTGCATCTATGGCGCACCTTGAATTCTTGAGAAAACTTCAAAACTCAATTCTACTACAACATATGTTGTGCACCGTCAATTCTCAAGAAAACTTGAAAACTCAATTCTAGTATAACATCTGTTGCACACCTCAAATTCTCAAGAAAACTTCAAAACTCAATTCGAATGCAACACTAGTTGTGCACCTTGAATTCTGGAGAAAACTTCAGAACCCAATTCTAGTGCAGCATCTGTTGTGCACAATCTCAAATCCACAAGGAGAAATGTTTAGTACCTGAAATTGTAGTGTAGCATTAGCTATTCACCTTCCCAAATCCACAGGGAGAATAGTTCAGTACCCCAAAATTGTAGTGCACATCTATGCACCTCAAATCCTTGAGAAATTTTCAGTACTCACTTCAACTGAAGAGTTGTATACCCCAAATTCTGAAGAAAGCTTTAAAACCCAAACCTACTTCACACCTATGCATCTGAAATTGTCAAGGAAATTTCAGTACTCAAAATTAGTGTAGTGCAGATCTGGACTGCAAACCTGCACACCTCAAATTCTCGAGAAAATTTTAAAACCCAAAACTTTTTGTGCAAACGATCTATGGAACTGAGATTCTTGAGAAATTTTCAGTATTGAAAATTTCTAGTGCAGAAGATCTATGCACCTGAAATTCTCAAGAAAAAATATTTAGTGCCCTTTTTCTACTGCAAATTTGCTGTGCAACTGAAACTCTCGAGGAAACTTCATAACCCAGTACTAGCTTAGTTGGACCTGTGCACAACACATTCTCAAGCAAAATTTTGGTGCAAATTTTTACTGCAGATTTCTATGCATCTCAAATTTTTGAGAAAACTTCAAATCAGAATTCTAGTTCAGGATCTCTGGCACCTGAATTCTCCAAGAAGAGTAACTGCAATCTGAATTACACATCTATCTTCATTGTAATCTTCAATGCCACAATGGGCTGTGAAGCTTATCATTTTTTATGTAGCTAATTTTTTCAAATTTGTTTTCAATTAGGAGCAGGAGAACTTTCCTGTCTTTTGCAAGTAATGAACCACCAATTCAAGTTTCTATCTTCTTCTTGGCTCTCCAATAGCAGGCTGAGCTTACTTTGGAAAATTGACAATCTGACACTTGGAAAAAAAATAATCAGCAAAATTGTTCCTCATATTCATCATGCTTTCCTCTTTCCACAAGGAAAACCTACTGAGAGAATCCCAGCTTTTGACTAATGTGAGAACAAACTATATACGATCTACACAACTACCCAATAACATTAAGGACAAAACTTACCAGAATTTTAGCTGTTTGAATCATTTAAATTTGTATATTAGTAAAGGCCTATTTAGCAGACTTTTGATACGTATTATGAAACTCTAACCATAATCAATCCCTAATTGACTCCAAATGATTCCTAAACTAGCCATGTATAACCAGGGCCCACCTCAAATTTGACCCAACAATCGAAGGCAAATGCAGCAGCAGCCCACTGCCACTGACACCAAGTTCAGTCATCTGTTGCTCAGTCCTGGGGCAAATTCTGGAGCAACGCTCCAACTCCAGATGCTCAGTTGCCACTTGACAAAAGAACTGCAATGATCACAGCATTCTGTACAACCACCTCCTGATTCTGCATTGAGGGTTCGTGTAAACAATAGACAAACTTTCAATGTATAGATAGGCCTGCTCATTCAAGGGAAACCTGGCGCATCTTACAGACAAGTCGGTGAGTGGCTGGATCAATGGGTGGACCTCCATCATGTTCAACAAGCTCAGGAAGTTTGTTTCGAGGTGTGGAGACACAGGTTTGGAATGTGGAGAGGACAAGTGGGGCAGTCATTGAGAGAATCGACAATACATTGCACAAGTACTCTATATCAGCTGAAAGCTGTTGGGCTCCTCGCTCACTCAGCACCTGGATGCCACGTATTTGATCTATGTACAGAGCTGTTGCTCCTTCTGCAATCTGCATTATTCAGTTGAGTAAGAAGGTCAGCTGGTCCAATGTAAATCTGGCTCCTTGCAGATAACTCAATTGCTCATGATCACTATCACCCAAAGCAGAACCTCCACATGGATAAAGCCAAATCTGGTCTTAAAAAAGCCAGGTGAACAGAGCATGTCCACAATGAACTCGTGTGTGGAAGCCCATGCAGCGTTTGTACCAAAACTGGAAATTGCTGTAAGATCCAAATATCAGTTGTCAATTGATCAATTGACTTGGGACACTCTGCACATGATAGTAAGTACGTTGTTCAGAGTGTACCTTAAACATCCATTCTGTTTCAAAGTACTGGGCTTCATCTGTGTTCTCATCATTTCCATCTGCAGGAGGGCCAGCGTCACTGCCACCACCTCCGGCCCATGGCATCATCTGCTGAGGCAGAGTCAAGAGATACTCCCCAACACTCACAATGTAGGGCAGTGGATACGCACTGAAGTTGGGCAACTCAAAGAGATTTTCTTCCTCTTGCTGGTTCCAAGCAGGCATCTGTGCCACATCCATGAGCTTGGAACGCACTTTGGAGATGAGAACTTCATATACCAGCTCATTTACTGCCTCAGTGAAGGCACTCACTCTCTGGGAGGTGTGAGGTAGTGCATGGAATCGAGGGTCCTTTGCCTGTCATATTTGCAAAGGAAAGAATGTTGGTGGATGGCAAAAAAATAGCAGAATATGCTTAAGGAACAAAGTGCATTAAATTGAAACTTCAAAGCGTTGCATTTACCATACCATGCCAAGCAAGACAAAAAGATACCCCAAATCAGTAGCTCCCTGAGCAAATTGTGGGGTGTTTGCACGTGACTTTGTCTGACTGGCCAAATAAGACTATGGTTCAGCAATCTCTAATCAGCTTCAGTAGATTTTTCAAGCAGGTGTCACAGTCATGTCTATACTGAAGTAATCTGTCAATGGACTGATTACATCCTGTTTCTGCAAAAGAGCAAAAGAGTGAGAGCAATTGGAAGGGGCCAAACCTGTTCCAGAAGGCCACCAAGTCGTCTTGTTTTATCAAGGTCATTCACTAAGCGCAGGATGGTAATATCTAGCATTCCTGGTGTGCCCCCTGGAGCTCCAGTTGAGTCCTCACTTTCAGATAAAGCAATAGGTAGTGCCACAGGCTGACCTGTAGTTGCAAGAACACCTTGCAGCTGCAGGCGTGATTCCAAACGAGTTAGTGTTGCACGTAGAGATGCCTCAAACACTGAGGAGCGTGAACTTAGACTGTCTGCCACAGTCAGGAGCTGAAGAGCTCCTTGAACTATAGACCACTCTTCTTCTTCAGGTACAATGTCAACTGTTAAGTTTGCAGTCCCTCCTTCCTTCTTTCCTGCACCCTCTAACAGTGCAACATCCTTTTTGAGATTGGAGAGATCACCTCCCCCAACAGCATCTGGAAGGGCCCGATCAACTCCACAGATAGAGCGCAATGACTTGAGCACCTCCAACAGGCTCCCAAGATAATGAAGGACAACTTCATCCAGTGTGCGAAGCAAGGCCTCAGCCTCCACTCCCCCAGTGAAGCTGATGCAACGCTCTACTGCAGCTTCAAGAGCCATTGTAAGTTCAGGGACAGAAGCTTCCATCCGACGCACTGTTTCACTTAGCTCCACCCCCCGTGCCCCAATGCCACGAGGCACAGCAGCCCTCAAATCCAATGCTGTCACCTCCCCAAGGAGTTGGGCACGTTCCAGCTCCCCATACCTGAGTGACATATGGCAAGTCACTGTGTAATGAAGAGACCTAAAAGAAGAAGTACAAGTGTAAACTTCTCTAGGCCTTTATAGCTACTGCTGCCTTGTCTCAGGTGGATATTTTCTCATGGCAGGAATAAGGATAAAGCAGGTACCCACATCTTCCACCAAAAACTTAAAAGCCCTGAGGTGGGTTTGGTTTCCATCGTTGACCTCCATAATGGCAGGGATTGTTAATATGCAAATACAGGATGCATCTAACCTGGCCTGAACCCACAAATCACTTGCAAGTTTTTGACAAGCCACCCTCACCCTTGAAGTGGCTATAAAGGCTTCACATTAGGAAGATGCCTAACCTGAACTGCATCTTGCTGGGAATGAAGCAGGGGCCCAGTCATATATCTCTACTAAGCAACAACCACATGGTTTGCTCACCCTGTTGGTAGGCAACAGGAATTCTTGAAAGGCAGGTTGCTAACAATGTACATACCTCTGCTTGTAACTTTCATAAGGATGGTACACAGCTTGAAGTACCTTAGCCAATTCGGCCAGGTCAATAGAAGCAAGGAGATGCTGGACATTCTTTGCAAATGCACCTGTCATGTTGTGTAGCATTATAAGTAAAGCTAGCCGTGAAGGTTGCCCCTTCCCTGTCAAATTTGCTTCTCGGCTTACTTCACCACCTGCCATAGGTTGCATTCTTTCAGCAAAAGAAAACTGGGACCAAATGCATGCAGGAGCAATCATAAGTGTGGATGAGACATAATTCACTAGAATGATGAAGAATATACCAGTTACCACAACACCTTTCAATCCCATGGCACTGAATAATCACTTCCTTCCAGCTCATGTTCTTAACAATTCACACAGTGCAATACTGATCTGAACCTACCTCCAAGAGAAGCCCTGTTTTCTGCAGTTGCCTCTTCAGCAGATATATCAATGCGTGCAGCAAAGCTTGCAGATGTAGCAACCATGGTCTCAATCAATAGCCTGGGGACCAGCAACTTGTAGTCATCTGGAAAAGCAACCATGCACCTGCCAGAAGACAAAGACATGAATCTATCATGAAATAAAGCACGGCTGCACAATAGCACATCTTTGTTGAAGGAGAAGAGAACCTGAGGCTCTTGCTACAAGACTCCAACTAAATCAACTCAAATGGTAGCTTGCCATACCATTTCAATTCTTGTTCAAGAACAAGGAGGATTTCATCATAAAAATGTGGCAGCCACTCTGCAAAGGAAATAGCAGGGCCTTTGACAGAAATGGCTGTGCTAGGGGGTCGGCGATCATTGCCAGGGTGGTTTTCTGTGGTTGATGTCTTGGCCAATGGCAATCCTGCCTTAGCTGACTCAAATTCATCCCAGAGGCGACGCAGTGGACGCATTCTCACACGTGTGTAGTGTTGCTCGAGTGAGCTGTAACGATCAATTGTGATGAGGATGTCTCGAAGACCCTGTGTACTCTCAACCTGCCAACCATTGTGTACTTCATGTTCAGTCCCCTTCCCCACCCACTCTTCCAATGCCATCCTTCTGCAGCACCTTCCTTTCCAACCTCAATCTGCACCAATTGTGGTAGCATGAAAGCTGGAGTACCTTGGGAATGCAACTGGTACCATGTAATTAGTGAACAAGATGCCCACCTTGCGCTGAGTGATAGCATCTGCAAGCCGTGGTTGCACCATGCCTTCCAATCGATCTTCCAAACCTTCCAGCTGCCGCTTCACATTTCCAAATGCTGGCACCTACTCATGTCCCATCAAGTAGAGGCGATGTTCAATCAATTGATGATTGCATTCTAGACATCTAGCTACCAGCTGCACCAGATAGATTTTAAGTGATTCTTTTTTGTGCTTCTATGTGAGCTCAATGTTAATTTCATCACCAACACAAATTGCCAATGACTTTCAATATTCCCTGGTTCATCTCACTTGGATCAGAAGATAATCAATTGCCAATGCAACCTGCTAAACTTTCATATGCTGGACAAATGAAGGCAAGGGGACATGAAGTTTGCCAACCAAGCATGATTACGTGTCTTTTCACCCAAACAGCTACTGCCTCCTTTTCAGATGTGGCCACTTTCTAATGAATGAACAGGAGCAACATGGATGCATGATCCTTCCTCTAAGGACTCTGGATTCACTAGCTTCCCATAAATTTGGATAACCAGTTTACCCAGGGACCACATTATAGCTCAGTAGGTTATTATATGCAGCATCTCATACATGACTGGGTGCTGAGGTGAAGTAAACCCACCAACTACCTCTTGTAACATGGTCTCAAGTCCGAGCAACTAGGCTATTTGCTTCATGCTCACAAGGGGAGGCAAAATACTATTCTAGACTACATTCAAAATCACACAAAAGGAAGGCAAGAAAGTACTTCGCCAACAACTGCCAAACAACGGCGCATTTGTGCCAAAGTCTCTGCCACTCGTGGTAGGTCCCCACTTGCAAACACATCCTCCACAGTGGCACTCAACATCACCAACCCTGCTGCATCCTACTCTCACCCAAAAATAGTGCAACCCCTTAGTATCATCCAAGATCAGATGATTGCCTCAGGAATTCCATGTAATAGGATATACTATCAGGGGCAAGCCTTTCAACAACCACTAGAATTCTGGAGTCTATCCTGGTTAAGAAACCCAAGTTGCATCACTGCTCAAGATGGTCACAGTGCATGCTAGTGTGAAGAAGACCTGAGCCTGAGTTGGTTACATCAGGAGAAGAATAGCAGATCCTGATCCTGAGATACCTACATTGATACCAACTTATTCTGTAATGATCTTTTATCTGACTCTTTCTTCACAAAAGATATTGTACCTGGCAGCAGTGTAAGAAATAGTTTTTGCAATGCTAAAGGTGTGCTTTGATTGTGTGAGATCTACCTGCAAGGTTTCATGAGCTGCATCCATCCGCTGCTTCACAGCATCAACCCGCGCAAGTGCTGCCACTGACTGCGCTGAAGTACCCTCTGCCTGTCACATTCACCATGCTGTCAATCTCCGCTCTCTTTCTCTCTGTCTCTGTCTGGCTTTGTTCTCAACAATTATGTCCCTCCATATTCATGCACAGATTTGAAACTTCCTTTGTGCCAATCATGGATTTGACTCATCCAACTGTAACACAGATGAAACCCTAATCCTTGCCATGATCTTTGAAACAGCTACTGCAAATGCTCCTGATGGTATTTTTTCCATTACACTTTCAATGCAAAGGCAAACATGGACAGAGACACACAGAGAGACAATGAGTTTAAGGAACAAAGGAACGAGACAATCAAGTGCCATGCTCTAAAGCCCTGCTACTCCTGACCAAGAAGCGGTAGGCCAAAAATGGAAACTCTTAATGCCGTCCGAATATCTTCTTTGTTTAGGCACAAACGAAAACATTCTATACCTCAAGGCAGGCGCAAAAGAGAACCAACAGCAAATAGATGAAGAGCAGCAGAGGACGGATTACGCAGATCAGAAAGAAGGAAGATAGATACCATAAAAGAGACAGCGAGCGAGAGAGAGAGAGAGAGGGACCTGATTGAGCTTGTTGAGGACGGCAGAAACGGTGGATCGGAGAGAAATAGCGTCGTCACGAATGCGCAACACATCACGCGACGCTCGCGGCACACGCAGAAGCGCTTGTGCACTTTGTTCCTCCAATGAACCGGCGATGCTCTCTGCCATGAGTTGCAGCTTCATCTCCAAGTCTCCCAGGTACTTCTCCATGCTATCGTCCGGATGCCGCGCCTTGCAAGCCGTGTTCACCCATCCCTTGGCATTGAACTTCTCCTCCCCGAAGGAGGCCAGATCCACCATCATTGTGCCCAGCCCCACAGCCTCTCCCCTCTTCCCTCTCCTCTCACCACACGCGAGGAAGACGCAACAATCCCGCACGCATCTAAGCTCCTCCGCTCCCGCAAACAACACAAAGTTCCGTTCTCGTCTTTGTATTCTTGGCTGCGTAGATCGATCGGCCCTTAGACAAGCCCTTGGGCGAGTCCTTATCTAGGGCATTATGTGAGTCCTTAGTCACAAAACTCTGTTCTCCTCTTCGTCTTCTTCATGCGTATCAGACCGGCCGTTAGACAAGCAATTAGGTGAGTCCTTATCTAGGGCTTTATGTGAGTGCTTCTTCACCAAACTCTGTTCTCCTCTTCATCTTCTTCATGTGTAGGCAGACCGGCCCTTAGATAAGTCCTTTAGGTGAGTCCTTACCTGGGCCTTTATATAGTACTGAGTCCAGCTCTTATAAGTGTTTTTTTGTTTGGGGTGAAAATTTTGCTAAATTTCAACCTAAAAAATATTATTTTGACCTTTAGAAAGGAAATTTCATGGAAAAAATGACCCAAATTCACCAGATTTTGAAGAATTTTTTTCCCAAATTCCCAAAGTTTTATGATAAGTTCTTGTAGGTAGCCAAGAATATAGAAGAATATATATTATTTAATTTCATATGTAGTATGTAGCCAAATCTGGCTATATCATCTTATGGATGATCACCACTTCAGCTACATCACAAAATTGAAAAAACAAAAACCCTGGCTCTTATGTGAGTCCTTAGTCACAAAGCTCTGTTCTCATCTTCATCTTCTTGCATGTGTGGTAGATCAACCCTTAGGCGAGTCCATATTCAAGGCCGTTTCGTGAGTCCTTAGTCCATGCACTTATGTAAGTCCTAAGTCTAACCCTTATGTGAGTTGGTAGTCCAGCTCTTATGTCAGTCCTTAGTTAAACACTCTATTCTTCTCTTCATCCTTTTTGTGTGTGTAGTAGTTCGACCCTTAGACAAGCTCTTAAGTGATTTGTTATGTAGGGCCTTATGTGAGTCCTTAGTCACAAAGCTCCACCCTCATCTTCTTGCATGTGTAGTAGATCAGCCCTTCAACAAGCCCTTAGGCAAGTCCTTATCCAGGCCATTATGTGAGTCCTTAGTCCAACCCTTATGCAAGTCCTTAGTCAAAAAACTTGATTCTTCTTTTCTTTTTCTATATGTTGATTGGCCCTTAGACAAGCCCTTATGTGAGTCCTTAGTCCATGCCCTTATGTGGGCCCTTAATTAGTTACAAAATTTCATTCTCCTCTTCATCTTCTTCTCTACGTAGTATAGCCATAGACAAGACCTTAGTTAAGTCCCTATTGAAGACCTTAAAGTAAATTGTTATCAAGGCCCTTAGGTGAGTCCTTATCCGTGCCCTTATGTGAGTCCTTAGTCCAGTCCCTTATGTGAGTCATTAGTCACAAAACTCCATTCTCATCTTCATCTTTTTTCTACTATTTGTAGATCTCCCTTTAAATCTCACTTGGACAAGCCCTTATCCAAGCATGTACATGAATATTTAGTCAAGCCCTTATGTGAGTCCTTAATCAATCATTGAAGATGAATCCTTCCTTAGGCAGATGAGGTGTAAAAGCTCCATCCTTGTTTTCTTGTCATTCATCTTTGTGGAGATTAGCCCTTAAACAAGTCCTTAGAACATCTCTAGCCAATCATTGTGAAAAACACCTTTACCTTAAAGCTACCAGCCATAACAAAAGGGCCACCCTTTGTTTGTAAAAGAGGATCCAAAGCAAACCCCACCCATCCCCTATCATCATGGCTCATCACTAATAGAAAACTCGTCTCTCCGATCAACATCGACCTTTTTTTTATGAATCTCTTTTTCGTGCCAAAATGGTGATCATCTATAGAAGTAAATAGAAAAAATGGCTATAATTTTTAACATTTTTTTTGGTTTATCAACTAAAAGTTTCCAAAAATAGTTCAATTTTGAATTTTTTAAATTTTAATGTCATTTTTTGACAATTTTTTCGCCATTTAAAAAAATGTTGATCAACAATGCATTTCTTTGCAAGCTTTATCCCAAACATCCTTTGCAAGCTTTGTCCCAAACATCCATTCTTTGCAACAAACATTCTTTGTTGATCTTGTTCTTCTACAACTTGTTTATTTTGTAATTGTCGATGGCAAGATGGCAACAACAACTATTGGATTAGATTTCACATGCATTTGAAAACAAAGTTGCAATCGATCTTATGTTTGTTGCAATGTTGTTGTAATTACCAAATTTTCAACGACAAGCAAGAAGGCAACATGGATCAAAAGTGCAAGCTTGGCCATACTCAAATTTTGCGAGACTATTTTACAAAGCATCTAATTTACGATGATGATCTTTTTCAACATCAATATCAAATGCATCGCCCACTATTCCTTCAAATCACAAAGAACATATGTGCACATGATCCTTATTTTGTTCAGAAAAGATATGCATGCGATGTTCTAGGCTTGAGTTCGATTAAAAAATGCACAAATGTTTTGTGCATGCTTGCATTGGTCAAGTTGTTGATGCATGCAATGAATATTGCAGGATTAAAGAAAGCACATCACATGAATGTTTCAAGTGTTTTTTTGAGAGCGATTAGGGAAGTTTTTAAACTTGAATTCCTCAAGCAACCAACATGAATAGATTTGGAGAAACAAATGAAAATGAATGCAAATAAAAGGTGGTTGGGCATGTTTGTTTCCTTGGATTGTATGCATTATCATTGGAAAATTTGTCTTGTTGTTTAGTAGGGATCCTTCACTAATAAATATTGGAATAAATCCATCATTTTAGAGGCAATAGCGGATCAGAGGTTGTGGATTTGGCACACCTATTTCAGCTTACTACGAAGCAAAAATAATCTAAATGTTTTACATAGGACCTTTGATTTAGGATTTATTGGGAGGTGTAGGTGTCGACTTCAATTTAAAGTAAATGGTAGTGTACATCCTTGCTACTATTTGCTCCTAGCTAAGATTTGTCCTTGATGGTCTTATTTTGTTTCCACCATACATGAACCACAAGGAGAAAAATGGTAGCATTTTCAAAAAATGCAACATGCAACTAGCAAAGATGTTGAGCATTATTTTGATGTATTGTAGTCGAAGTGGAAGATTGTGGCTAATCCTTGTTGCTTGTGGGATTGTGTTATAATTACAAATGTGTTGATGGCATGCGTCAAACTACACAACATGTTAATCGACAATGAACAAAGGAAGGTCTTGGAACCAACCATTGAATTGCAACATGGCATTTAAATGAAAAGGGGTTTAACATTTACAATATACATTCAAGGCACATAAGAAATCAAAAATCAAGTGGCATACTACAATTTGAAAAATGATCTAGTTTATCACCTTTAGGCATTGAAAGGCCTTAATCATCTTTAAACTTGTTTATTTACACAAATTTTTCATTATGTTGCGTTTAACATTTTTCCAGTTTTTTAGTTAGTGGGTCTAACTTGCCAAATCCAAAACATTGTGATCATTTCCTTCTTTTGTGATATTTGTGATTAATTATATGCTTGCACTAGGGGTGGAGGCTATTGTTGTTCCACTTGGCTCTAGTGTCACTATGTTGGTTTGTGCATTGTTGTGTTTGAGGCAATTTCAAAGCAATTGCAATTCTTCTTAACTACAGAGACAAAAATATTCCCATGCTTCATGTGATTATAGTTGATCATTGGGCATGGAGAAAAGGGCCATCATACTTTGGTTTCGAATGACGAGGGTCCTCTCCAAAATTGTTACTGCCATGTTTGTGATGGTGCGAACTTGGGCGTTGATGATATTATTTTTTGTTTATTTCTTGGCCTTTTTGGTCTTCTTTTGCCCTCTTGCAACCTTGTGGTTGATTAGAAGGTGGAATCATATTGGGGGTGATGCATGTAATGTTGGTCCCCTACACCCCATTGGTATCAAAAGTTTGTGGAATCATTTAAAGTAACCTTCCTTTTCATTAATGGTGATGTCTTCTTCTTTTCTTCTTGCAAGTCAGCCCATTTGGTATGTTTTCCAAAAGATAACAAGCATGAGTGAAGGTGAATGTTTGATGCTTTGGGTGTTTTTTCTTGTACAAGTCAAGAACTTTTCACAATGTATCCTTGGTCCCTATCCCTAATTCACAAAAAGCAATCATGGCTATGTAGTGTCCTATAAACTTAACAAATCATGTTGAATAATGCCCCATTTTGTTTCCAAACTCCTTGCATATCTTGTAGCACAACTAGTAAAATGTGATTCATTGAAGTGATTATGCACCTGATCCCAAAATGTTGTAGATTTTTGCTGTTTTTTTATCATTGAGCCTTGTGATATGTGAAGAAATGAACAACACAATTATTGCTCTTGAACTACAACACTTTTTTTTCCTTTTCTTGCTTTTGATTGTGAGTGTGCAAGGTTGTTAGTTGTTGTAGATGTTTCAATAATGCTCAATGACGCCATTTTACACATGATGACATCATAAATGTGTTGTAGCGAGAACCTTCGATCGATCTTAAATGTGGAGCTAGGAAAGAAGATTTTTGGCACAACTTTGATGTTATTCAACTTGCAAGTGCAACAATGGGGTGCCATCCTAGATATTTTTTTGTGTCGTCATTTTTTTTGCCATTGTTGGGGGTTTTAATGTACCTTGGTGGAGATGTTTTAATTCGTCTACATCACAAACTTGTCTTTTTTATGCATCTAATATTTTAATAACATTTTAACAATGTGTTCAAGATTATGTGTTAATGAAATGTTGATTAATGATTGATATAATGTTGTAATTGCTTTGTAATACAATGATTAATCATCACAATACCACATCAATGAATGTACCAATATTTCATTAACATTTAATCTTAACACATTGTTAAAATGTTATAAAAACACATATACATCAAAAGGGACAAGTTCATAATGTAGATATTAAGGCAATAATAAAAAATGGGTTTCTTGCACATTATTTGTGTTGCATGTGCATAGGTTTTGATAACCTCTTATGGTATTTATATGACAATGATTTTATGTTAAAAGTAATATAATCCCTAATTAAGATACACTCAATTATATTATAAAAGTTGGAGGCAACTCCATTTTCTTTTGCAAAATTTTGGTAAGTTCCTATTGCAAATTTAATGATTTTTTAAATAAAATTTGCCAAAATTTGAAAAATCAATTTCAATTTTTAAATTTCAATTCTCTATTAACATTCAAATAGGTTGCCCAAAAAATTATATATATATATATTTTTCATACTTTGTTAATAGCCAAATTTGGTCAAGTCAAGTTATAAGATGATTGCCACTTCAATTGCATCAGAACAAAAGAAATATTGGTTGGGAGCAAAAAGCCTAACTTCTCACAAGAATACAAGAAATTTTTGATTTAATAAAATACATTTCTAATTTTTTCAAACAACAAAGAAATGTTTAATTTTGTGTCAACTTGACATAACCTATTGGTACACAAAACATATATGCCCCAACCACACCCAATGATGACTCAATGTTAATTCATTAACCTTAATTTATATAATGTCCACACTAGACTTAAAACTTTTTATTGAAACCTATTTATCATCTTTCCTAACAATTGGTGTTGATTCAAAATCAAGTCTCAAGTTAATGTTATGTAAACATTAAATGTTAATTTCAAATTATATTTTTGAAATTTTTGGTTTCAATCATAGTGTTAACTACTATTGGACAGTTCTCACTTTATTGTGAAAATTGACTGATTTCAATTCTTCATGATAGTATGAGAATTTGATTAATTTTTTAATATATAATTTTTTTGAAGCTAGTGAAAAACGGTCAGGTTATTAATTAATAATTTTTCAAACTCATTGATTATCAAATAAACGATATTCATATATTCAACACAATCGATTTTCACAACTTGATTACTATTTTTTATTAGTAAAAATCAATTTTAATATTTAATAATTTAATTACTTCATCAAAGGAAAATAACCACACCATGTGAAAATAGTAAGAGCAATGGGAAAATAATAAAAATAAAAATAAAAATAGCAATAAAAAAATAATAATAACAATCATTGTGAAAAATTGTGTTTGTGGTAATTAGACTACCCTACAACTAAAGCTCTAAAACAATTAATATACAACTGCATTGCAATTGTCCCATGGAAATATGAGAAATTAATAACTAAAATGTCATGCTAGAAAATCAAGGAATTGTATTGTGGTTGTAAATTAGTTGTAAGATGTATATTTATAAAATATAATGTATGCATTGTATATATGGTTATAATCAACCATGTTTGATTTTGTTGATAAGTTACATTTTAATTGCATGTAACAACTACATCACAACTAGGTTAAATTTAATTACTAATCAACGATTACTTTGCAATAGATGAACAACCTTGAGTAACACATACGATCATGCCACGTGTATACATTTTCGTCATCCAATATATGTGACATTTCAACTTGTTTACAACTAATATGCAATTGTATTGTGACCGGTTGTGGGGAGATCGAACACCCACCTGGTTGGTCACTGGGTTTCTGCTTCTGGTGCTGATCTTTTGCTGAAGGGTTTAAGCAATTAGATCCGCCGAAAATGGGGAGTGATGAAGGTGGCGGAGTTATGATCTGGGCGGCTAAGGTTTTGTAACGGAGAATGAAAGCTTGAATGAGAAGTTTTGGTGTAGGAGGGAAGATCCTTTAAGTTGGAACGGTGAGACTGGTTATGCAGAACATTCTCTGGAGGTAGCAAGATAGTTGTTGAAACTGATGTCTGATCTTCTTCCGTTGCGCTGATCTGGTAGTTTCAGGCTAACAATCTCTCGAGGGAATTAGCATGTGAGGATCGAGAGGGACTGGTTTTGGTTTTCTTTCAGGGTACTACAGGACTCTAGGAATGTACATTGTAAGAGTAGACAAGTTCTACTCATTCATTTTTGTTAATATGACTAAAAGCTCAGGGACAAAGGGCAGACTTGGAGGCTTTGTTGTTGTGGTTCTGTCTTGAATGGGTTGGCTTCTGTAGAGGTGGTGTGCATTTGTGTGCTTGTGAAATTGCAGTCTGTGTGAGTAAAGCTGGAAGCTCTTGCTCCTGCAGACATTTCAGTGGAATAGGAGTGCATGAGGTCCCCGTCTAGCAATGATCAAAGTGGTTACCTGTTTCTGTGCAAGGAAGGACTCGTCTGAGTCCAAGCATGTTGGAATGTCAGTCACATTGTGAGGATTTGTAGGTCCTCCTTTTTGGTGACAGTATTTCAACTTAAAATTTGAAATTTAAAGATTTAAAATTTGGGTGTGAAACCTTTAAGCAAGTGACACATGGAAATATATCAACATATTTGCCCCAATGCATCAACAACCTTCATGCACTTATGCTTATGAACTTTTTATTTGTTCTTGGAGGTTGAAAGTTCTTGTCTTTGCTCTTAGAGAGGTTGAAGGTTCGTTTTTAGAAAGGTTGAAAGTTTTTGCTCTTGCATTTGAATGTTGAAGGTTCTTGTTCATACTTTTGGATGTTGAAGGTTTTTACTTTTACTTTTTATTTTTGGTGTTAAAGGGTTTAATTTTGGATGTTCAAAGTTTTAATTTTTTGTTTTAAATGTTGAAAATTCTTACTCTAATTCTTAAATATTAAAGGTTTTTATTTTTGTTCTTATGCTTAGATGTTGAAGGTTTTTGCTTTTGGATGTTGAAGGTTCTTACTTTTATTCTTGGATTTAAAGGTTTGTGATTCTTGGTCTTTTGTTTATTTAGATTTTTTTTTTTAAAAATGATGTGGAAATATATTCCATTTTATTTAAAAGTTGTTTGTATAAGTTTAGTTTAACTTATAATGATGAGAGATTTATGAAAGGTGATTTTTTAATGATAATCATGTTAAATATGTCTTGTTTTGTGTTTGAACATTTGTGATGAATTTTATTGTTTTTATGTTATAAGGCAGAACTTTCATTATGTTTCAATCGATCAACATCAAAATTAAATATACAAGGTAAAATTCTTTCAAAAGTACCTAAAATTGTGATTCAATTTACCTTATTATAAACGTACTATTTTATTTTATTTGCAAATGTACAAATTATAGTTTAGTTTGTATCAATGTTCTACATATGTCGCATTTTAGTGACAAATAAGTTGCATGTTAGTGGTAGTATAATTGTAAACTAATTTTATTCAAGTTGAAGGGATTATTTAGATATTTTTGACATTACAATGTTATGATATGCTACTAATTTCATTTCACATGTGGAATTAAATTTCATAACATGGCAAATTTCATGTAGATAAGGTGGATTGAAAAAAATGCATGGCTCAAGCTCCATTTCAACAAAAAATAGAAGAAAACATTCATTTATGAAATGTAATGTTTTTGATGACAATATTTAATTGTTGTGGGTCATCATTTTTATGATTTAACCTTTTGTTTAGATAGATAAAAATGCTTGTTATAAATAGCTTGGGCATTATATTTAAATTCATAATTTTTTTAAATAAAAAACATTTTAAATTTTTTTTGGTAATGTATTCTTCAACATGGAATGTGAATCTATTTAAAGTTTCAAATCCATTTCATGTTTATAAATAAAGGTGTCCAATGTAATTCAACATTATTTATTATAATTAGGACAACATGATAATGGTTGTGTGAAGGTTGTATAATTGCATTGTAAGTTGCAATTTAGTTGTTTAATATTATTAACATCAACTACCATACAATTGTTTTGAAACCTAAACTTAAACACCTAGTTGCAAATTAGTCATTAAATCCTTTATTTTCATTTCATCTTTAATTATAAGTTAGTTGCAAAGGATAAGAACAAAATTCATTGCTCAACTGGATGAATGAAATAATTAAAAAATATATTCGTTATACTAGTTATAAAATTGTTGTAAATAAGTTGCGAAAGATAAGGATATTTAGAATCCATTTGTTAAATGGATGAATGAAATATGAAGAAATATGTTCATCAAGCTAGTGGTAAAATAGTTGTAAAATAATTTTAAATAAGTTGCAATGGATTAGGATAGAATCCATTCACATCAAATGAATGAATGAAATAATTAAAGATTATATTCATCAAATTAGTTGTAAATAAATTGCAAAAGGTATTAACATACATCATTCGTCGACAAATGGATTTGAAAAACCATGTTGGCATTTTGTTCACCACATTGGCATTTCATTCAACATGTTGGAATGTGCGTGAAAATTTGATGTGGGGATTAGTTGCAAAGAAGTTGCATATGAGTCGTATCATATATACGACTTTGTATACAACATAGGGTGTCCACTACAATTGTTGCAACTTATCCATTAGAACTCAAGGTTGTATAAATACCATGAGTTGTAAGTGTCCATTGCAACTAGAAAACCCAATTGCAACCCAATTGTAAGACACTATATTTTCTCATAATGAATAAAAAGGGAAAAATAATGGATGAAAAATAATAGAAGTAAGAAAAATAAATGATAGCAAGTGAAAAAAAGTAGCAACCCCAAATGGGAAGAAAAACAAGAGGAACCCATAATAACAACCCCATGTGAAAAGAACAACATGAGCCAATAATACTAGCTCCATTGAAAAGACGAATAGGATAAGCCAATACCATTAGCCCCATATGAGAAAAAGAACAAGAGAAGCCCATAATAGTAGCCCCGTGTGAGAAGAATAACAAAAGGAACCAATGAACCAAATTTGTTGGGCCCTGCCCCCACAAGGATAGGGACTACTGCATTAGATCCAACTTTTGGAAGTTTTTCCTTATTAAAACTAGTTTCACATTAGGTGAACTGGTTTCTTTAATGAAATTGTTTATATGGTTTAAATTGGAATCAATTTTTTTGGTGTTCATAGTGTGGACACAATAGGTAGATGTACAACATCTTATCTATTAACAAGGGAAGTGTGGCCAACATGTTTGTGATGCTTTGTTTAAGACCATGAGAATTGGATTTGGGTTTTCACATATGGTTTTTTTTTTTTTTTTTTTAAAAAAATTTCACTTCCAATTTTCTTATTCAATTTTCACACGGGTGAGAACCTTAAAACCAATTTTCAACCTAATTTTCACTCAAAATGAAAACAATCGATTTTCAATGTGAGAATTCATTCAAGAACCAAATCACCCAATGAAAACTGCCCAACATTGGTGTTAACCTATGGATGCCAAAAAAAATGATGATTAAATCAATGGTAACTTAATACCCTACCCCCACACCCATCACTTATTTCACCATCACTTCATTCCCACACTTCACCATAGATACAGAAACACTATCTATATTTTCATAATTGTGAACTTTTAGGATCCCCCATTTTGAAAAACTTGTGCATACTAAAAGAGAGAGGATAGTAGACAAGTTAAAAAAGATCAAATTGTGTTTGGAAATTACAAATGATTAAAAGGCATACAAAACAAAAGAGCACCAAGCAATATATAGGTCTTTTAATAACTTCATGATTTCACGTGATATTCAAGTGGACCATTTGACATTTGACATTCCCACTCAAAGGTCTAGCTTGATATATGTTAAACCCAACCAATTCGTGCATTGCCAATGTTTCAATCTAGCAAAGGCTTTGTAAAGATGATTGTGTTCATGTTTGTTAAAAGACATTACACAAATTTAATCTCACATGTAGCCACCATATCGTGTACATAGTGGTGTTGTATGTCAATGTGTTTTGTTCTTCTATGGTGCATTAGGTTTTTTATCAAAGAAAGCTTCCCTTAGTTGTCAATGGGGACGATGGTTGCCTCCTTTTGGTTAAAACCCAATTCGCTTAAAAACCTTCGTAGCCAAATTGCTTCACAAGTAGCTTGTGACGTAACCATCTACTTGGCATTAGTGGTAGATAGTGCCATCGTGGGTTGCTTTTCGGCTTAACCAAGTGATGATGACATTGTTCAAAAAGAAATGCAAAGCCGGTGGTGGATTTTTTCATATTTAGATCACCTCCCCAATCAACATCACAAAAATTAAAGAGGATTATTTCTTTTTTGGAATACTAAAGCCAACAATCCCTTGTGTGCTTCAGGTATCTAAGAATTTGTTTCACAACTTGCCAATCTACTAGTGTTGGACTTTACATGTATTTGTTCATGATCCCTACCAATGCTACAAGGTGCCTAGGGCTAATCATGGTGAACATTAGGCTACTAATAGCTTCTTTGTATGGCTTTGCTTTCATTTGTTCAACGTCATGTACCATTGCAGGCTGCTTCCTTTGTGTTGGTTTCACATTGACATCCAAAGGTGGTTTTACAAGCTTAAATGTTTCCATGTCGAAGCAACTAAGGAGGTTTCCCACATTTTGATTACTTGAGACTAATGGTCCTTTTGATTTTATTTCTAACTATTTGGATTCCAATGCAGTACTTGACTTTGCCTAAATCTTTCATGTCAAACTCATGGGAAAGTACTTCCTTCACCTTATTGATGATTAACATGTCTTCAATCAAGATCAAGAAGTCATCTACATACAAGGCAATAAAAGCTTTGTCATGATTTTCGGTTGAAAGTGTGTAAATATTATGGTTTAATTAGCATTTCTTAAAGCCAATGCTTTTAAAAAAAAAATTATCTTTTCATTCCACACTTTATGTGCTTGTTTAAAGTCATAAATGTCTTTTCTAAATTTACATATAGCCTTTTATGCTCATTATTGTAACCTTCTAGTTGTTCCATGAAAATGGTTTTGTTCAACTCTCCATTCAAAAAAATGTTTTTAATGTCTATTTGATGCACTTCTAAATCAAGTGCAACAACAATGGCAAACATGCTGTAGATGGATGCAAACTTGGCTATTAGTGTAAACATCTCAGAAAAATCTATGTTAGGTGTCTAAGAAAATCCTTTTGTTACTAGTTGTGCACGATACTTATCAATCTCCCCATTTGCCTTTTATTTAATTCGAAAGACCCATTTGCAATTAATAATTTTTCGTCCTTAAGGAAGTTCAGTGAGTTCCCATGTGTTTTTTTTCATCAACAATTTATATTCTTCATGAATTATTTACTTTCCATTTCTCAGCATCTTCTTTCTTCAAAACTTATGTGAAGGAAATGGGCTCGTCCATGGCTATCACATGTGCATAATCCATGAGGTTATGAGGTGTTTTAGCCATTTGAGTTGACTTCTTATTGGGCAATCGAAAGTTAACAACTTGTTCACTTTCCACAAGTATTTGTGAATAGATGAAAGGTGGGTGCAATGTTGAATCTTTTGCAATTATGGGTGTGTTCGACTACAAGTCATTAAGGATTGGGAGAAAATTTCTTAAATCTTCATTTGAACCATTATCTTTAATGCACACAAGTTTTGTTAGTTGTGTTTCCATCGTTAATGTAGGTTTTATGTCCTTATTTGTAGTGTTGGTGTCATGATTGGGATGCACTGCATGTTCATTGAACACAACGTCATGGCTAATAATGGGTTTCTGAGTAGCTGCGTCAAACAAACGATAGGTTTTAGAATCATGACCATATCCTACAAAAATGCATTTATGAATTTTCAATTTTAGCTTGTTCCTTGTTTGATCAAGTTTATGAACATAGGCTATGCAACCAAAAGTTCTTAGGTGTTGGACTTCAAGTCTCCTCCTACCCCACTTTTCTTCTGGTCTCATTTCATCTATTACTTTATGGGGACTTCTTGCTTTTAAATACATAGCTATGTTAATGGCCTCTGCCCAAAATCTTGGCTTTCAACTTTGTTGATGCAACATGCATCAAGTTGACTCCACAATGGTACGATTGAACCTATTTGCCATGCCATTCTATTACGGTGTATAAGGTGCAAAGGTTTGGTGGTGGATTCCATGTATTTTCAAAAGTCGTTAAAATTCTCTTGACATAAATTCTCCATTGTTATCATTCCATAACACTTTGATCTTCTTCCTTATTTTATTCTTTGTAAAAGCTTTGAATTCTTTAAATTTAAAAGTATATATAATTTTTGGTTTTAAGAAAACAAAAAAAAATTCGCGAAAAATTGTTTGCAAAGGACAAGAAATATTTTGCTCTAATTAGTGAAAGAATTTTAGCTAGTCCCCACATGTCTGAGTGAATGAGGCCTAGGAGCTCAATTGTTCGCAAACCTCCTTCCTTTGAAAATGCAGGTTTGTGTTGCTTACCTTGCACATAACTTTCACAAAAAAAAAAGTTTTGCCTTGTTGTTGATGGATAATCCTTCTATTTTCTTCTTCGATAAAGCTTTTAAGCTACTAGCGTTTAGGTGTCCAAATATTTGATGCCAAAGGTCGATGCTGCTGGTCTCTTGAGAAATGGCAACGTGTTTAACATTTTCTGTTGTACTTAGTTTGGTGTCGCAACATAATTTGTAAAGTCTATTACCTTTCACTCCTTTTCCTACTACCTTTCTTTGATTATTTCTCACCACAATTGTGTTGTCGTTAAATTAAAAAATGTGACCTAAAGATGTTGCTTTATTGACTATTTTTATTTATTTTTGGTTATTCCAAGGACATTCAAAACATTAGTCACCATTCCCTCTATAATGGTATCTCCCACTATCATCACAATCTTTATATTTCCTTTCCCAATGGCATTTTGAATGGAGTTATCTCCCATGTAGATTTTTATTAATGAGATGTTCTCATAAGTTTTGAACCATTTTTTGCAATGCGACAAGTGTGAAGATGCTCTAGAGTCCACATACCAAACATTGGTTTCACAATAAGTAACCAATGCACAAACAAAGGCCTCACCATCTTGATTGCTACTTTTGACGATGTTTCTTTATTTAATTTTTCTTTTAACATATTCATTTTTCTTCTTCTTACATTATCTTGCCCAATGCCCTTTCACTTTTATCTTTACATCTTTGGGTAGATGACTTTTCAAATAACAATGTTGTTTTAACAAACACAATTTTTAATGACTTATTCTTTTCCTTTCTCATTAGTTTTTCATTCAATAACCTCGTTGTTACAACTTCCCATGTTAGTTTCTTTAGATTAAAAAACTCTAAAGACTCCAAAAATGTGACCAAATATTCATAACTTTGAGGCAAACTCATCATGAGCACCATTATTTTTACCTCTTTTAGAATGGTTGCTCTAATAGCATCCAGTTCTTTTACGATGGCACCCAATTTACTCAAGTGCTCTTCCATGGAATCTCCCAAGGCCATTTGGAATTGAAGAACTTTCAAGTCATGAATAGCTTGTTGGTTAGGCCCTTGTCCACATGTCACGTTTGGAGAACATCCCGAATGCCTTTCATAATGGATTCCTTTCGCAGAATGAACAACTAGATGTTTGACACATTTTGAACAAACAACATTTTGAACGGTCAATGCACACCTTTCCTTCTTCTTGTAGGTAACCAAAAATAACAACTATTATTGTCTCCTTTGGTTTTGTTTCCTTCCAGTCAATGAAGCCCCAAAGGTCTCTCACCTTCAACATGGTTTCCATTTTGAATTTCCAGAGCATGAAATCTTTTTTGATGAACTTATTTACATACCCAAATCATGGGCCCATAACCTATGAACTTCCAGGGTCCTCCATTTTGAAAAACTTGAACATACTAAAGAAAGAAGATAATAGACAAATAAAAAAAATTAGACTATGTCTGAAGATTGCAAATGATTGAAAGGCATACAAAACAAAGGAGCATCAAACAAGATATAGATCTTTTAGTAATGTCCTAATTAGAATGAAGCTATTTTAAATCTTGAGTTGTTTGGATAGACATGATCCTACACTTGTTCCACCAACTACACATTAGTTGGATAAATAAATGCATGGCGTGACAATTTTGATCGATCCATGTTGGAACTCCTAAATCAACGATTGCTATACTTTCATGATTTCACGTGATATTCAAGGGGACCGCTAGACATTCAACAATAATCTTCTAATCATTTTTTCTATTCCATTCGTGCTACACTTGTGCATTAATTTACTCTTGATACAATTGCCAAGTGATAAACTACACGACTCACAATACAATGGATTTTGCGAATAATGGATTTCTTGAAGGAATTGATAACATCAATCTTGCTTTGGAAGTATGTTTCCTCATTTCAATTTGCAATTTGAAGTATGTTTCCTCATTACAATTTGCAATTTGAAGTATGTTTTAGTTTGCATGTCAATCTTCAATTTAACTTTCATATCTCCGGTACCCCCACCACATTGTACACAAGAACCATGTCATATTTCATGGCTTAAGTTCGAATTTTGGGAGTCATGATGTCCTCCTAGAACTGCAAGAGAAAGAAAATTGGGTGTCTTACATCTCCACCACGACCCACATAACGCACATGATGCCCTTCCAGTAATCCTGTTGCAAGCAGCTGTTTAGCTGTGATCAGCACTTCTTTCGACGTATCTTCAACTGGATGGAGATTTTACCCGTAATCGGACCTGTACAAACAACACAGAAAAAATTGGCACTCAAAGAAATGTCAAGGCATGTTCTCAAAAGATTGCAGCAAAAAATGGTGAAAATGGGAAGCCCCAAAAAACAAGCTTGAAAAAGAGATCCATAGCTCAATGCACAATGTCTCGGATCGAAGAAGGGCTCGTTGTTTGAGAACTGCTGGGTAATGCTTGTTCTCGGATCGAACAATGAGGCTTGTTGTTTGATTCAAGTATTGGACAGCAGCAGGAGTTTCTTCTCCCATGGAAATGGGTGATTTTGTTTGGGTCATCGCGTCCTCTGAAGTTCTCACGTATCACGTCCATATTGTCAGCTTCCTCCTCCTTCTCCTCCTCCTAATCACTCATCATGTATCCATTTTCTTCTTCCATCAGGTTTTGAGAACAGACTCCTGGAACCGCAGGGTCCGAAAAACTGGAATAGGCAGAGGAGATCGATGCCTTGCCGGGAGAAATGGGGAACCCAAATTTGACGCAACTGGAGAAGCGGGTGAAGCAACCGATTTCGAGACTCCACTGGCAGCACATGTTTGCTCTCGACGATCCCCTTTTGCAGCTCGCTTCTTTCGCACACGAAGAACGCAAAACTCTCCTTGTTGTTGTTGTTGTTTTTCTTTTTGGGTTGGTTTCTGGCGGATAATTCTCACTCGGATGAGAATAATCTCTTCAACAATCCGCGCATGTGTCGTGATGGGGTCAGATTATGCATGAGCGTTTTCTTTCTGTTTGTGTTGGATCGATTGATCATCATCTTTTTTCGCCCTCTCCATCAATCATCGTCTTTCTTCTTCTTCTTCTTCTTCTTCTTCTTCTTCCCCGAGGAGAAGATGATGATTACGATTCTCTTCTTCTTGCACTGATAATTTATATTTTACTTTCTATGTTACCCTTTTTTTTTGAGGAAACCATCGTATGTATGAAGAATGTACGCGCGTGCAAGCGGCCTAGGCATGTCGAACGAACGAAGATCGCGCACTTTTCGATGATGCGCATTTGCGACGATTTTTTCTTTTTCAATAGTTTTTTGAAAAATTCTTCAGATATAAAGTACTCTCCTGCTGCTGTTGCTTCTGCCTAATTGTGCTTAGGTCTCGACTCTCATCAACAGATCTCAGCATATATTCTCTCTTCCCCGCCTGCCTTCAACTCCGAAGGTGCTAGAAATTTCGCTACTTTTTTTCTTGTTTTGTTTAATCGAAGTCTCTTTTTCTCGATTTTTCTTCTTTGAGGATCAAAATAGGGGGACGGACTTCCGACGGATCACAAACGTTTCTTGGGGTATCCGCCATTTCCGATAACTTCGCACAACTCCAATTTTATCTCTTCAGTATATTTTTTCTTGTACTTGACGGACTTCCAAAAGAACCCCAAATTTTCTTAAGTTACCCGCCCTTTCAGATAACTCTGCACAACTCCCATTTTAAACTTTGAGTGTTCTTCTTCTTATACTTGACGGAATTCCAACAGAACACCAAATTTTCTTGAGGTATACGCCCTTTCAGATACCTTTGCACAACTCCCATTTTAGCTCTTGAGTATTCTTCTTCTTATACTTCTCGGATTTGAAGAATTTCAAAATTTTAGTAGTTTAAAATTTCATGGTTGCTGTACAGTACAACATGAGAGGGATTCTTTTGTGTTGAGTGGATTTAACAGAGAAGCAAAGCAAAGCAAAGCAAGCAAGCAAATCTTGAGAGGATCTTTTTTTCTTCTTCTTTTGGAGCATTTCCAAATGCACAAAAAAGTTGTGTTGGAAAGTTGCATGAAGCAAAGAACTTGTCTTGAAACCTTTTTTTTTCCCTTCCCCTTTTGGAGTAGTTTCAATTGTCACCTGGCACCCATTTGAGTACCTACAAGTCTGAGTGCTAGAAGAGTTTCATGATACATATATGCTCATGTACCCATGTGAGGAAATTTTGTTCTGATCAGGAAATTCAAGAGGAAGCAGTCAGTAGTTCAAGTGTCTTCTTGACAAGGTTTTTTAATCTGTTGGAGTGCCTTTTTTCTTTGCCCCTTATCTGCATCATAGCTGTTCTTTTCCTCAAGTGGAGGAAATTTTGTTACCCAAAGAAGTAGTTGTCTGACAGATCAACAGGAGCAGCTAATGAGGAATGATGACACATTTGGAAGCAAAGAGTATAAACTGTTATATTATTATCAAGATTCAACTTGCAATATATCTACAATTTTGAGGATGAGGATGAGAATGTAACCTACCTGAATTATTTTTCACAAGGATGAAGTGAGTATTGTTTGCAACAAGGAAAGCTTTTCCAAACCCCTTCACTGGAGAATGTGTCATAAAAGGAGCCTTGACAATCATCCAGGCGTTGAAAAAACATAAGGCTTTTGTGTTGTCAACCTGTCTATGAGCTTTTATGATGTGCTGAAAATAGCCCAGAAATTGGTCATCAGCTCCTAAGATTATGAGAAAGATACAGACAGAGCTCAATGCTGATCCCCATTAGAGAGCACTTGAATGCTGATCTCTCTAAAGGGAGGATGTACCCATTGAGTTACTTTCGGCAGCTGTAGCAAAAAAGGGTTCTTAGTCATTTGCTTGCTCAAGCATTGTGCTTTGGCATCAAACCATTTTCTTCTGACAAACATGTAAATGGGATGCTTCAGCAGCTTGAAGAATATCTTACTCCCCATCAGTGTGTAAATGAAATGAGTTTTTTGTGGTGTCATCTGCATCCTGAATCCTTGTACAGGTTTGTTCAATTTTACCAGAAAGCATTGAGTGAAGTTCCTAATATGAGATTGCCAAAAGATCTTTAAGCTCCCAGATTCAATGGGTTTGCATACAGAGGGTGAAGGAGAATTGTGGCTTGAACATTACCTGCAAGCAAGCAAGCAGACAAGCAAACATGGCAAGTATAATGGCTAACATGGTGGTCAGGAATGTGTTCATGTATGGAACACTGCTTGCACCTGAGGTTGTTTCTGTGCTCATTGATCGTGCTCCCACATCTTCTCCAGCTCTGGTTCATGACTGGTAAGATAAACCTCCTCTTGTAATTTATTTGGCCTTGCAAATAGACAGACATACAGACAGGTGTGATTGAGTATTAGGGCTTTTTTTTTTCTCTTCTTTTTCTAGTAAGACTACTACTAACTCTTATTCAAATGTTGTGGCCTCCATAAATCAATCAAGGCCAACTTGATTGACTACTCGAGAAACAACCAAGGATCAACAATATGCAGCAGCCCCTGAAATTGAACTGAGACATCTTTGCCTCTTCATATTTGGAAAAGGAAATTTAGCTGTGTGCAAAGGAATTTCAATAACAGGTCTTTTCAATAATTGGTGATGTATTTCCAAGGGTTTGGGTCCAAAGAAATGGTTTAGGCTCTAGGCTTTAGGGTCTGAAGAAATGGTTCTGAGGATGTATCAGTTTGCAACAAATGATTTGGTACATTATTTTGGGAGTGTGAATTGGGTCATGGAAATTCAATATTGATTGAAGAGAGGGGGAGGTTGGGCTGTGAATTGCAGCTATTGACATGCCGTCAAGGACCGCATATATCCTGCTGTGCCACCTGTCAAGGGAGACAAAGTTTATGGGAAGGTAGGTGTTTCTATAAATCCTTGGCCTGCTGTTGTTTACACTTAAAACTCGGAAAATGAACCCTTCTTTCAGCATCATTCAATCACCCAATTGCAGCAAATCATGAGATTACCAAAGTCATCACCTATTCTCCATCTGATTGACAGAAATAAATTAGGGAGCTGATGAACCAAGCAGGACCAATTGTTTGCTCTGTTGTGTTCTAGGTACTTTTTGATCTGACAGAATGGGAACTTGAAGTTTTTGACATGTTTGAACATATTGAATATATGAGAATGGTTACAACACCCATTCTTTTGGTATTTCCCTAACCTTCATGCCTCGTACAAGGTGGTGCTATGATGAAATTTTTGAACTTCCGTGTTTGTTATGCCCAAATACTTTGATGATAATGTGTTACTGTGAGCGATCAGTCATGATAGGTATGATACTTTCAAATTGTGTTGATAGTTTAGAAGTCCAATTGTGAGCTTGCAGGGCCAGACCACTATGGAAACCACCCACCCTCAAGGAGCAAGTACCCATAGATATGAATGGACAAGATACAGTTGGTGCTGGAATTGAAAATGTAGCAAAGGTGGGTATGAATGGAAAAGATGCAGCGGTTGATGCTGGAATTGAAAATGTAGTGAAGGTGGGAACAGCAACTAGTCAAGATTCTTTGCAAGCATACATTTATGTCCAGGCCAGTGATGTTGAACTCATTGGTGACTGGGGATCTATTATATAATTACAACATGGTGTGTGTGTGTGTGTGTGTGTGTCTGTCCGTCTTTTACTTATCTTTTCATTTACTTCACACGTTTTGGGGACGGTTTTGGTGTCTGTCTGTCCGTCCAGGTCCTGAAACCCATACCTTTTCGTTTCAGGTCTCAAGAAATGAGGGGTCTGTTTGTTTAGAGACATGGGGCAGGGGCAGGGCAGGGCGGCCAGGGCAGGGCAGGGGCAGGGGCA
>Ga0209208_10001469_pt1 | contig 33341 bp, 19 predicted proteins | sample S1TSphfallax_3_FD_187694 | JGI IMG/M metagenome (GOLD analysis project Ga0209208, IMG submission 187694) | Host-associated microbial communities from peat moss isolated from Minnesota, USA - S1T2_Fd - Sphagnum fallax MG (SPAdes) (version 2) | ecosystem: Host-associated > Plants > Peat moss >...
GTTTTGTTGTAGTCTAGATTTGCTATTGGAATGCATTTCTTTGTACTCTTTTTTCTTGGCTTCTTCTTCTTGTCTACAAAGACGACGACTGGGTCAACAATTCGCTCCATAATAAATGGAAGCAAGGTTTAGGGTTTGGTTTTTCTTAACGGGGACGGAGACTTGAATCGTGACACAGTAATCTTGCTTCTGATGGTGTTGATCCTGAAAACTGTCTCTTCTTGATTGTAGATGTTCAAGAATCCTCAAAAATTCAGCAAAGCTTTCTCTTGTGAGTGTGGAGGGATTAGGGTTCATAGGGTTCTAGGGTTTTTCTGATTGGGACATTGATGTGTTCCAAGTGTTCCTTGTTTTGAGAGTTGTGATTCACACAATGCTAGCTAGTGCCTTCCATTCCTTTACAATTTGTATAGGTCTGGGGATTTGTGATAATTGCTGCAACTCAGGGAAAAAGAGTGATGTGTAGGGAGATATAACTGTGATCTTTTTCTATGACTTTTTTCTGAGTCAATTGACATTTTCTAATTTATATTTGGAACTATGCTTTTGGTGCCAGGGAGATGGAGTGGAGACAGAAGTGACATGGGAGGATCAACAAAACATTAACTTGTTTGGCCGTCTCAACAACAAGTTTCATGAACTTGAAGATGAGATCAAGGCAACAAAGGTACAGTTTTCTATGATTCCAAACTGAGGTTGTGGGAATTGGACCAGAGGTGAGAACATGTTTTGCATGTATTAAGCCAGCACACAATGGAATGAAGTTCTCAACCTAGCCTGAGCTGACTTATTGGAGAGATGTTTTATCAGCATTCTATGTACTTCTTCCTCAATGATATTCTTTTTGATACTCCCCAATTCTTCAGAGTTTCTTCCTTCTTCGGGCATGGGTTGACCACTTGCTTGACACATCTAAAAAGTTACAGGAAGTTTGTGAAGATCTTTTGATTCTTGGCTTTGAACCTGCTGATAATGACCTTCAATATACTACTGGAAAGGGGGAGAAAGGTTTTTTTTTTCCAGTTGTTTGCTTGCATGTGCAATGTGCAAATGAATGCTTATGGTTGCTTGATATGACCAGGATATGGCAGAGAATCTTGAAGATGCAAGCAATGAGCTCATTCTGGCAGATGAGGAAGAAATGAGGTATCAGGTTGGTGAGGTGTTCAGGCATATGCCCAAAGAGGAGGTGCGATTGTTTTGCAAGCTGAAAAGATTTGAGCAGCTTTCTGTGACTATGGCTGATTTCAATAACTACGTATCTGTTCATAGACATGTCGAGTATCTATTAAAACTTTGCGATAATTTTTTGGTTGTAGATATGCATTCATTGATCTTTGTGCTCTTATGCATCTGGCAATTGGCAGGTTGAGGAAAGACTAGAAACTTTGAAAGAAGAGAACACCCAAGAGCTTGAGAAACTGTGCAAGGAGAAGGACAGTGTGCTGGGCAAAATGGCAGACCTTAAGAAAATTTTGTATGGCAAGTTCAATGATTCAATTAACCTTGAAGAGGCATAAACGGATGGGGTGTGTGGCTATTGATTGGTTCAAAACCTGTCTTGCACTAGATCATCTCATCGATGGCCCTCAAGATTTGAGCTGAATTTTTGTCATGAAGAGATGAATTGTTGCTGATGGATGCCCTGGCACAAAAGAGTGTAACTAGTGTTGGGTATAAGCTCCTGCTGGTCAAACTGCAAGAAGCAAGAGTGGTCATTTGGAGACCTCTTGCATTCAATTGAGTATAGGAAATCTTTACATGATGTTGGAAACTTTCTTCTGGTAGTAAGCTGTTCATTGATTCTCTTCTTTCTTCTTTGTATTTATTAGCATGTAGTGCAGTCCCCTTTGATGTCTGTCCACCATGGAGAAGCCTCGGAGACTGTTCAATAAGAGGTCCTGAGTGATGCTTGAAATTGTGAGGTTTTGTGTCACCAGAAATGCAGGTAAGGGAAGAAAGCTGCCTTGGACATGTTTTTGACAAATGCAGCATTCACAGCTAGAGATACATTTGGAAACCTGAAACTAGAAAATTCAAGCATGCAAATTGCAGCTTGCTTATAAAAACTAATGAAAATATGAAGCACACAAGTGATACGAAGCGTCTTTGTCCTTAGAGCCTTGATATTTGCAAGGAACCCCACTAGTGAAAAATTCACAAATTGCAAAAAGTGATCGAAAGTTTTAAGAACAAATTGAGACACCATGCTAAGAGTCGTAGGCTTGAGAAATATTTTTGGAATGTCATGTTAATCAAGAAGTTTTTGCAAAAAAATTTCAAAAGGAAAGAGTTCACCTAAAAATCAACAACCACATTTTATTTTGCTTCTTAAATCTTGGGGAACTATCTAGATCTCATGGGAAATCAATTGAAATTGGTGAAAATGAGTGAAGCTTAATTTATTTTAAGGTTTTATTGATCAGTTTGAACCAACGTTGGGAGGATATATATATTTTTCAATATCCATCAGTTTTTGGTTATCAATTTGTTTTCCTTTGGTTCCAGTTATTATTATTATTTTTAAAAATCAGTTGTAATATCTTCTAAGCATATCAAAATTTTAAAATAATAAAAATCAAATGCCAAATTTCAATATGATATTTTAACATTCAGGATAACAAAATCAAGATGAAAAGCAACAGCAAGCATGAAAAGGCAAACAACAGCCAGCACCAAGAGAAGACCAACAGCAAGTGTGACAAGGAGAAGCAACAAACACGAAGAAAAGAAATAACAAGTGAGACGAGGAGAAGCAACAAACACGAAGAGAAGAAATAACAAAGAGGGAAAAAAGCAGCAAGTGCAAAAAGAAGAAACAACAAGCGCGCAAAAGGAAAAAGCAACAAGTACAAAAAGAAGAAACTGCAAGCATGAAGAAACGAGCAATAACAAGTGTGACGAAAACAAGTAGTAAGCACGAAGAAGGGAGCAATAACAAGTGCGACAAAACGTAGCAAGCACGAAAAGAAGAGCAGCAACAAGTGTAACAAAAAGAGTAGCAGGAAGCGTGATTAGATGAGCAGCAGAAAGCACAAAAGGAGCAGCAGGTAGTGGGAAAAGGGGCCAGTTTACAATGTAGGGCCCAAGCTAGAGCTCGGACCCTTTTTTATTCTGGTTTTAGGAATTTTTTAGGTTTAAGGGCAGTGCCAATAATAATAATAAACATCCAAATGGGTGACATCGTTCATTAAATATGATCTGATTGCTCTCATCTCTGTTTTGTATTGGCCAATTGTAATGATTCGTCCAGGTGGTTTGCTATTAGTAGTTCCCACCTATATGCAGTCCCAGTTTCAGTTTTATCCGTGGGTTGCCAAAACATACATCATAACTAAACTTGGATGCCAGAAATATTTGTGCAGGGTCACATACTGAGTGCTGGGGATGATGCTCTTATCTGTGTAAATCTAAGTGGAGATAAAACGAAACCGTAGTACCTTGGTGGTTTTCCCACAAATTATGTGATTTTTTAGAATTGTTAAAGAATTTCAAAGACTATTCTTCAAAGATAATTTTGAAAAGAGAAACCAGGATCTTTTATTTTTCAAAGATATTCTTCAAAGTTAATTAACCATTTTGGGCAGGCGTGTGTGCCGAAGCCGCCAAGGTACTCATTTCTGCTATGGTTGCCAAGCCGCCAACGTACTCATTTCTGCTATGGTTGCCAAGCCGCCAAAGTACTCATTTCTGCTATGGTTGCCAAGCCGCCAAAGTACTCATTTCTGCTATGGTTGCTAAGTTTCGTTGTTGTGTTGTGTACAACTTCATTAAAACGCACTTGCTTTATCCTCATGCCTATTCCCACACACTTAAAAAATGGTGTGGTTTACTACCATAGTACAAGGGTAGCTTCAACACATGTCTGCGAAATAATTAATTAATTTTGAAGATTCTCTTCTTGAAGATTAGCCCATACTATGGAAAGCTTTTAAATTTCTCTAAGCAGGTTAGTTTCTCACATGCAGAATCAATTGTACTGTGCATTGTTTTTGTTTTCACTCTTTTGACTCAAAGTTTTGGCATTTTCCTGACCAATCATGGATCGTGATCATGAATCATGGATCATGGTACCATGATTCATCTGTAAAAGTGTTGAAATTTTTCACCCCAAAAAATAATTGTGAGGGAGGATAGAGAATCATTTGCAATAGTTAAGCAATATTTTTGTTTTTCAACACAGAATATTGAGCTGTTAGGATGGAATTTTGTACTTCTTGTGTTCTCATCATGTTCCCAATGATGTTCCTCAGGTTCTCAATGGGTTCCCCATGATGTTTCGCAAGTTTGCAATGTGTTCCTCACGGGTGTTCCCAATAGTAGCTCACATTATATCTCATATCCTTTGCCGAAAGTTCACCCCCCTTCTCACCTATAGAAAATAGCTGAGCCAAAGGGGAGGCACTCCATCCTCAGATAGAAAGTGCTATTTTCAGCAGCCTCCCAGCTTTCAGTTTTTTTTTTTGGTGATGGGCCAATCAAAATGGCCCATTGCAAAAGAAAAAAAAGGGAGAACTTGTGAGTCACCCCCATTTAAACCTGAATATTAAAATTGGTATTACCTCAAGTCCCTAGTAGGCATGTACTCGTAGCTGGTATTGGGTGAGGTCAACCACTCTGGTTGGTTCTTTGATACCGGGACAAGTATCAGTTTAGATAATGAGGGTTCCAACTTGGTACCCGCCCAACACTAGTCAACCCCGAATCCCCTCATGGGGATGACAGCTTATAAGTAGTCCTCTAGAGGGGAGTTTACACATGTTTTTAAGTCTCTCTTCATGTTTTGGTGTGGATTGCTTTTATCAGTGGAGAAGTTTTCTCAGGTGAGCACACATTTTGTATAGCTGATTGAATGTGCATCATTGTTCCTCAACCCTTTTGAATATCTTAGCTATGACCCCATGTTCAGCACAAAATAACTCGCAAAAGGTTTAGTTTAGAAGAAGGGATTTTTTCCTACATATTTGTTGAAATCATTGAAAACCGAATTTTTCACTTGTCAAAAATTAGTTATTATCCAAACCAGTGGGTTATTATCAAGCTCAGCAGCCCATCAATAGTCCTTCTGGACAGTGGCGGTTTAGTCCATGGTCCAGTGGATGTTCAGTGCAGGAGGATCAGTATTTTGCAAAAATATTTTCAAATGCTAAAAAGATTAAAGGAATTGTCATGAGAATGTTTTGCTTGAATGAATTTGTTAGTGCTAAACAAGTTTTAAAAATAAATTTGAAAAATGATAAGTAAAGAAGACAAAAAAATCTCAATCAGAAAGCATAATTATCACTAACTGTATATTTAGTATAAGTGAGCTCTAAAATAACATTTTTACAATAAAATCCAGTACAAAAAGGGGAACCTATTAAAGATAAGCTGCTTATAAACATCGTTGCATAAGTGAAAGGTAACAAAGAAACAACAACACAAGGTGCACTTTGCATAGTTCTTGATCATATGTTGAAATTCTGGATGATTCAATTTGAAATTGACTAACCTCAGTTTCTAAAATAAATAAATATTTGACAAAAAAATGTCGAATATTAGTCATACGTCCATACCCATTTTCCACTTGGTCAACATTCTCCATTAATGTATGTGTCAAAATCTTGTGAGCTTTGGGAAGGGGGATTGAAAAAGTGTGAATTTCCAGCTAGTTTTTCTTAAGAGGTACTCAAATATGTTATCAAGCAGTTTTTTTTTATAAATATTTTCTTCTCATAATTCAAATTCAAGTAGATCTACATCAAAAAAATTCAAGCTGTCAATGAGGGTTCCATTTCTCTTGCCGCAAAAATTTACATTATGTTGCAGGTCCAGCTAGCTGAGCACAACGTGCTTTGTGTCCCACCAATTCGCTACCAATAATGGTGAGCAATAATGAACAAATTTGATGATATATTTGTACTTGTTGGGATTATTTGGGTGCAGATCACTTCTCACTTCTCAGCTTAAGACATAGCACATCTGGTAGAGGAAAGCTTCACAGATTCATACAGGCGAGTGCCACACTCACTTGACAACCATCACTTCCATCGTCAACTCTAGCCTTTCGCCACCCATTCTTTCATTACTGAAGTAGCTTGTATTGCTGATTCTGTCCAATGAATTTATTACCACCAAATTAGAGTTGACTTCTGCAAATTTTGATTTGATTCTGTCGATCAGAATTCGATTCTTTCAATTTTCTTTCAATTAGATTTGATTTTGAGCTGCTGTGCTGTGTGAATTATCATGGAAGATTATGGTTAAAGAGTCTAATCTTCATGATAATTTGGCAACAGGATGGCAGTGTCTATCGACATGGCCACCTTCTTCTTCTTCTTCTTGCAGATATTGTTGTTGTTCTCAGCAAGTCACGTGCGAGCTCTCAAAGATGCTGCACAAACAATTCACAACGATGATGCTCATGTTGGCATCCACCAGCATCCTGATGAGGAGTCTCATATGAAAGCTTCCAATTTGAGCACCGTAGTTTCTGAGAAAAATTTCTTGCCGAATTTATTCTTTACATGTCCACAGGCAATTTTCGTATTTGGTGATTCACTTTCAGATACAGGCAATGTGCAAATCGCATTTCCAGGGAATCCTTTAACCACTCTCAATTATCCGTATGGGGAATCCTATACTTTCACTAATGAGCCAGGTCGCAACCGCTATTGTGATGGCCGTATTGTTCCTGACTTCATAGGTGAATATCATGAATGACAACCCATATGACCTATCCAGAGTTTTTTCTTTCAATTTTGTGTCATTTTGAAGGTTTTGCTATTTTTTTCATTTTTTAGCAAAATTAGTTGAATTTACACCCCTTTTTTTAAATCCCAAATTCTTCCAAAAAAAATTTTGTCACCATGCAATGAAAGTCATCAAAAGAAAAAATATATATAGTCCTTTTGTTTTAAAATGAAATAACTCATGTCCGTAGCAATTAGTTCTTGTTCATTATGTGATTGGCTGACCATTTTTCATCCAAATATCAGTGAAATGCATACTGAAATACGTCAAATCCTTTTTTGTTGGGTCAATTTTGTGATGTAACCAAAGTGGTGATGATCCAACAGGAAGATTTCACCAATTTGGCTACAAGCAAAATATGAAAATGAAAATTTGTAAACATCCTTCTATAGTTTTTTTGCTACCTACTTCAACCAAATGTGTAGAAATTTAGCACATTTTGATAGAATTCTGGCTATTGAAAATCTCAAAAAACACTTTATTTTATCACTTTTAATTTTTAATTTCTCGTTTTGGCTATATATATCCAACAAAAAAAAAGGCTGAAGTCCACATCCTCTACTAGTTAAAACAGAATGTACAACATTAATTTTCAAGCCAACCCCCACCCCACCAGGCTGCTGCTAAATTAGTTAGCAGTATTTTTTTCTTCCATGTTAAAGATAATTGCAACCCAATTGCAATAGCTTTTGAAGACACAATATTTCTATGTTGTTTGTGTAGACTTATCTCAACCTTTAGTCATGTGTCGAACAAGCGAAAAAAATGACATTTAATGTGCAAGTGATATGTGTTATTGTTGTTGTTGGTTGTGTTGTAGCTCAAGCCTTTGGTTTTCCATTCATTGAACCCATTTTACTTGAGAATGTCCCGGGATTCCCAATTAATTTCACTCATGGAGTTAACTTTGCATATGCTGGAGCAACCGCTGAACCCAACACAACCTTCACCCCTGTCTACCTTGAACTTGAGCTTGAACAATTCTTTGCCTACAAGGCAGCACTTTCCAACTCTTCACGTAAGGAAAAAAACAACTATACTCTTAAATACTCTACTTACACTAATAAACTTGCATCACTCAAGCATTGATAAGTTGCAATGTGGTGACTAATTTTTTCATCATTGCAAATTACCTTAAAGAACTAAATTGTAGTAAGTGTCGAATGTCCACATCCACTTTGACATGTGAGTGTATGGAGAATGTGTCATTCATCTTATGGTCACTTAGTTTTTGGATTGGGTGGTAGAAGGTTTGTTTTTCTTTGTCCTCAACAAATTGCTTCCTTTTATATCGTTGTTGTCAAGTATTTACTGCAGAACATTAGTTTTATAATGTTTGTTATTTATTGTTATAACCCAATTCAACCTTAACAAGGTTTTGATTCTTTTCATGTTTAAGAGATTTATCCTGATTTTTGTGTTTCGAAAATACTCACCTTGCTTCAGTTTATGTCAATTTGTGATTTTCCTTACAAAATTAACATCTAATTTGAATACCATTATTTTGTTTCTTCTCCGCCATTTCAGATCCACCTACACCACTAAGTTTTGTGTCAAACGCGGCATACTTGATACTAGAGATAGGAGGAGATGACTTCTTCTATGAATATCAGAAAGGAGTCACACCACAAACTGTTCTCCAAAATAATGTGTCCAATGCAGTGGCTGCTTTGGTCTCGACTGTGAAGGTAAAAGAAACTTGTTCAACCACTTGCCCAAACAAAATAGATATCAATTCATCTTTTTTTTTAAATTGAGGCTAAAACAAAGTATTGAATTTGTATATCAGAAATACATAAAATATTGTGCAATACATATCAGATTCATATAAATCATAGCTTGAAGTTTTCTAGTAATATTATGTTGTTATTGTCATGAACAGTAAAGTTCTATTCAACTCACATAACAATAAGAGAGAATTGTTTTGCACACATTGTTTTACTTTATGAAGGTTGGGTTCTGATCATTTTTGTACTTGCACTTTGTTGAAAACCATATATTATTTTTTGTACACTATTTATTTTCTGTAAAAAAAACGCTTGGGTTTTGATCCTTGGGTGATGGGTGGGCACTGGGTGTGTGTGTGGAGGAAAAACTAACTTGTAACCTCTCCAAAAAAACCAAAAACAAAAACCTTTGCAGAATCTTATTCAAAGTGGAGCAAAAACAATCATAGTCGGAAACCAACCACCTCAAGGATGCAATCCAGCGATTCTGACGGCAAACTCAGGGAATCCTGGACTCACAAAAGACAGCAATGGTTGCTTGATTGAGTACAACCAAGTGGACATAGCGTTCAACTCACAACTCCAGTCCCAACTCACACTTCTCCAAGACCTGGACCTCCTTGGCATAACAATTATCCAGTTTGACTTTTACAGTGCTATTCTCGAGCTGATTACCAATCCAGCTAAATATGGTATTTTCCATTACATACATATAATATTTCACTCCATACTCTTCTTCTTCAATAATATTATGATTTAGTATCCTCCAAAATCTTCCAAACCAATTTAGAAATTGTGATACCAACTTATCAACCCTAGAGTTATGATACAAATGCTGGTGTTTTTGGGGGGGTTTTCTGTTGTGGGGATTTGTCTTGTTGAACAAACAGGTTTCAATCCCAGTACTCCATTACAAGTTTGTTGCGGGTTTGGAGGAGAATACAACTATAATCCATTTGTGACCTGCGGGAATAGTGGCAATGTACCCTTACCTTCAGGAGGCTCACAATTTGTGAACATCAATACTGCACCTAACCCACAGGAGTACATTCAGTGGGATGGGGTCCATTTTACTCAGGCTGCTTACAAAGCTATTGCCACCTTCCTCCTTGAGGGCAGATTTGTCATACCAGCAATAATACCTGGATTCAATCTCGCACAAGCTTGCAATCTTAACTTTTCTCAATTCTAGATTCACTGTTCTTGGTGTTACAGTTATATAGATTGAAGGTTCTTATGAGGGTCTGGGTTGAAATTACTTTCCCTTTCTTCTGCAATGCTGGCAGAATTGGAAAAAGAATAAACACTTTGTGATTGAAATTTTGTTGCTTTTATTTGAAATAAATTTCAAGTTTGAGCTTCTGTTTTGATTCCAAGCTCAAATTTTGGGAGTAGGAATTTGGTTGCTTGCTCGAAACAAATTCCAATTTGGATTTGTTCGATTCATCTTTTTGAATGTGGGAAGCAAGTTGGGTTTGAACCAAGTTCAAATCTGGGAGCTGGAAAATTCTGTGATGGATTGAACAAGGTGGTCAATTGCTGATGCTATTTTATTTGAATTTTTGTGGGGATTTTTTACAAAACTTTTGCCAACTTTTTTTTCCTATTTGGGTGAAAGATTCAAATATGTTTTCATAATTTCAAGCTAGTGAAGTAGGCCTTAAGGTATGCTATTTTATAATTTAATGCAATGAGTCATGCAAAAGATTACCTTTTCCAACTAGCTTAGAGGATTAATTATTTTGAACTTGAAGGAGAGACAAAATGCCAGACACACAGTGTTTATTTCTTCATTTTTGTGATGGAGGTGAAGTGGCAACCACCCATTAAGATAGTTTAGCCAAATTTGGCTATAAAATGCATATGAAACAATTTTTTTAGCATCCTTCACATTGTTCATTACATACTAGAAACCAAACCCAAATTCCAGTAGAGAAATCTGGCAATTTTACCATTTTTTTTAAAAAAAAGATTTAAAAGGCATATTTCTTTTTTAAATACATATAATTAGCCATTAAAAAAACAACCACTAACACCCTAAATTTAGACAACAATTTTAAGCAGTTTTCATTTTGATGCTACAATTAGCCTAAAAGAAAATTTAAGGAGCAAAAGTGCTAAAATTAAGGGTTATTCAAGATTTCCAATAGCCAAAATTAGAAAAAAATAAAGAAAACTTGCCAGATTTTTATGCATTCTTCAAGTAGGGGCATCCAACAATAAGAATGTTTTTTTTTCAAAAATCTTTCCTATGGAGCTTTTAGCCAAATTTGGCTAAATCTTGCTGTGGATTATCGCCACTTTGGCTACATCACAAAATTGGATCAAAACCCAAAAACCTATTGGATCACTGATCGTGCGATGTCCGTGTAATGTTACCAAATAGGGGGACAAATGCATTAACTTCGACCGTAGTTCTCACCCTTTGGAATCACGAAAACCCACCATTTTGTGAGGACAGCGGTGTTCCCTCCCTGCCGACAACATGACTAATATTTTTATGTCTCCCCCACTTGCGACAACAGAGAACGTGGCGATCCTTTGTCGGGAATCTTCAGCATTCAACATTCCGGCCCTTCCACTTCTGTCTCCATATATACCATCCATCCGATGAAGCCACGCGGACGGCTAATAATCCATCACACGTTTTCATAATCGTCTCGCCGTAATTTTCTTCTTGACGAATTTTCGCCCAAATTCAACCTGAAAAATATGACTTCGATTCTAGTTTTTTTTTGCGCGGGCGAAATTTCGCCACTCGGTGACAAGAAAAAGGGGTAACTACTTTATAAACGGAGTTTTTAAAGAAAAACCCACCAATTCGCCATATTTCCAAGAAAACAGAAGTTGAAATTGCCATGTCTAGACCATCCATTCTTGCACGTTGCCAAAGTGGTGATCATTCAGAAAATAATTTCGCCAAATTTGGCTACATTCTAGATATGAAAGTAGAAATTTTTTTAAAAGAGAATCCTTCTATAGTCTTGGCTACCTACTAGAACTTATCATAAAAATCTAGCAACTTGGGGGGGAAAAAAAAATCTTCAAAATCTGGCAATTTTTCATTTTTTTTTCTAATGAAAAATCCTTTGTATAGGTCAAAATCTTATTTTCCAGGTCGAAATTTGGTGTAAATTCCCGAGTGTAGGAAACACTGCATGTCACAAGAGAATATTTGCTACAAAACGTTTTTAATTTTTCTTAGACCTGTAGCCAAATCCGGCTAAATTACTACTCCAGCTATCTCACAAATTTGAAAAAGAAAACCCTGATTTTGAACTAGGTGTACAAAAGGCTTTTTCATGGGAAAAAAATGGCCCAAATTCACCAGATTTTTCCAAAAGCCATAATTCTGATCCGCCAGTTTTTAATGATATGTTCCATTAAGTAGCTAAGAATATAGAAGGATCCTTCATTTTAATTTTATTTTACTTTCATATATGGTATGTAGCCAAATTTGGCTAAATTGTTTTCTGGACGATCGCCACGTGGCCTCGGCCCAGAAATGGTACAGTCGTGCTCAGAGAGAAAAGGTGGGCGTTTTGGGAAACGGTCAGTTCTTTGCCGCTGGTTGGGGGGACAAATTTGACGGTTTCTGGGAAAACGAAAGCAGGGTTGTGTCAGAATTGCACGCGGCGGGATGTTAATCATTACTGCCTGGGTTAAAAAGACTGCCGGAATTTAAGAAGCCTGTCGGGAGTAATATTCCATCGTCTTAATCAGGTTTTTTTTGTTTTTTGTTAAAAAAACATATTTTGTGATATCGAAATTTTGGCAAATGTTTTTTCCTGATGTCGCCTTATTTAGACAATGAGTTCTTCTTCGAGGTCGCCATAAAAGTTTTCTTTTTTTCTTTTTTTTCTTTTTTTGTTTTCTTTTTTTTCCAATTTTTCTGTAGCCAAAATTTTGATAATCACAAGACAATTTAGCCAACTTTGAATGCTATAAACAAAATATTAAAGGAGATTGTTTAAGAATTTTTCTGAATTTGTTGGCTATGAACCTAATATAGAATTTGAGATTTATTTTCTGAATTGTTTTTTCAATGCAATTAAAATTTCCCCAAAACATCAGTTCGGAAAAAAATTGTCAACTAATGTAATCACACCATTAAAAATACACTTACTTTTTCAACATAAATCAATTTTGAACGGTGCCTTGTGAACTTGAATTGTGTTTTCCATTTGAACATGACAATTGTAGCTATTAGAAATCGGTTTTGTACTGAATAATAACCTTTTTTCACAATAGGGATCTTTCCATTAAACTATTCTGATTATATTTATAAATAAAATGTCATGATCATTTTATGTAGGTATGACCACAACAACCTATTGGAAAGCCATTGAAATAAGGCTTCATTTATTGTTACATGGACGTGCATTTTCCATTGGAGAGTTATAATTGGATTCAAAATCTAGGAACTCAATTTTAAGAACTTTGGGAACACATACATATCAACCCTTTTAAGAAATTCGAAAAACACACATGTTTTCCAATTTAAAAATGACAAATGTCATTTTACAATGATTTACAATTTTCACAACTATTGCATTTGCTCAATTCTTGACCACTATAGTTGTGAAGTGATTGTGATTATAGTTAGTTGGAATAAGCATAATGGAAAGTTGTTATCGGGGCATAATTTGTGATCACATCAACGTTCACACACCTTTGGGCTTGTCGAATGAAATTGGGGGTAAATACTTAGGCCAATTCCTATTGTTGTAATGGAATGCAATTGAAAACACACTTTTTAGTTCCACACATTTAAAAGGTTAGAAAGATTTTTAAGAGCTCTAAAATGGGATTAAGATGAAAATGCTAAAGCAAGTTCACAACAAGTTGGTTAACACAACTTGAAGTCAAATGGTATTAAAATTAATCACATGTTACCCAAATTTTTACATATGAACTCTAATTAGGGGTTTTGAATTGCAAAATTAGATAACTTTCAATGAGATATTTCTAATTACACATTTTAATTGGGAATCATTTGACCTATCTTACTTGGGTTTTAATGGTTGACAATTTGATTTTTTGTCACATTCTTAGCCATAATCAATGTTTAATATTTTCAAATAAAAAATGTTATTTCAACTTTGAAATATAAGTTGCAATATTTTCGAACCATTTAACACTACAAATAATCCTATTCATTCCAACCCATATGTTTGCAACTTATGTCCAAATCAAACCATTTTCATGATTATTGTTTCAACCATCTTCCATAACATGTGGTAAATTTGACTTATAATCACATATTCAGCTACAAAATGGTTTTAAATTGTAGATGTGAATATAAGTTGTGTCTATTGTTTGTTTGGACAAACACTACACCAAAACTTGACTTCCTTGATTATGACATTACAATTATGTTTGAAATATAGTCATATAGTCATTTGAAACAAGGTTTTTTACTTAGTTGTTCATGATTATGATTACATGACTAGGTACAATATGATTAACTGTTTTTAATCATATATTAATACATGACTAAAAGTATAATATGACAACAAAATATAAGGTCCCCCTTTCTCAACATTAAAATTTTACCAATTTTAGTATTGGTCATTTACATTAACTATATAAGTGACTAGTAGGTAGATTAAGCTAAGTAACACCTAGCCTAGCTTAGCATACCTATTTAACTTAATGTAACCACTTATTCTAAACTATGTTAGACTAGGTGGGTAGCTAGTTAAATTAAGCTAGACTAAGTAAGTAACTAAACTAACTATATAGGCTAGTTACTTGGGTTAGGTTAAGTAGATAATCAGGCTAGGCTAAGCATTGGTCAATGTATGCAGGTTGGTAGGTAAATGGGTAAATAGTAGCTAGCTACCTACAAGTTCCTTCCTATTTACTTAAATTTCCTATTTAACTACCTACCTATTACCTATTTTCCAACAAAATAAGTATTGTAAAAAGATGTGAAATAAACACATGTTCAATAATAAGTTTTAAAAAAATTGACATTTTATGATTGTGTGGTACATTGCTTTTAAACTTAATTTTCATTGTGAAAATGAAAGGTTCAAATCCTTAAACATGCCTATGGGGTTAGCCTAGCTTAGGGCTAGTTTAAACTAGAGGGTTAGCCTAGGTAAGGTATGCTAAGATAGGATAAGGTGGGATAGGTAGACAGGTGGGTCAATGGGTGGTCATGTAGGTGGGTAGGTAAGTTACACTAGGTAGTTAGTTTAGGCTAATTATATGTCCATCATTTGTAGTCGTGTTTTTAATCCTATATGTAATCATGTGTTTAGCATGCCACAATTATAAAAGTCATGGAATGGTGTTTTTGACCACATTTGTGACTAGATGGTAAAAATGACAAGCCTAATTTGACTACATGGTCATGTAGCCATATGTAATCATTAATGGCACAATACAAATGTGGTCATATATAGTGTAGTCATAAAACCAAGGTTTTGGCATAGTGGAAAACAAAGATGAAAATGTTTTATATCAGTCACAAATTGTGGCATCCAATAGTAGATGATATTTTTATTATTTTTGCCATTGATGATGTGGTTCACATGTGGTTAAACAACGTTTGAAATCTTGTTCAATTTGAATTATAATTATATATTATAGTTCCAGATGTACATGTGTTAATGGCAAACTAATGCATGTAACATGTCATGAACATTAGTTTACACAACTTAATAATAGGTACCATAAGTAGTTTAAAACAATCCCCAAGTAGACTCCTAGGTACTTTAGGGCAAGTCTTATGTAACCCCAATATAACCTAAGCATCCTTTAAGTACTTTGAGTAATCTAGGTAGGCCCTAGGTACTTAAATTAGTTTAAGGACCCCTAGCTAGTATAGGTAGCCCATTAGGTAGTCACTAAAAGTACTTTAGGTATCCTTGGCAACCCTTTAATAACCCCCATGTAACCTAAGCAATCCTTAAGTAGCCCTTAAATAGTTAAGTAATGTAATCAATTCTTAAATCTAAGCAATCCCTACATAGCCCTTAGGTACCCTAGTTAAATAGCTTAAAAAGTCCTTAAGTTGGCCCCTAGGTAGCCCTTAAGTAGCTTGGTAATGTAATCAATCCCTAGGTAGCCCTTAGGTACCCTAGTTAGGTAGTTTAAAAAGCCCTTAGGTTAGCCCCTAAATAACCTTTAAGTAGCTAGGTAATGTAGTCAACCCTTATGTAGCCCTTAGGTACCTTAATTAAGTAGCTTAAAAAACCTTTAGGTTTGCCCTCAAGTTACCTACATAACTTAAGGTAGGTTGAATAGATAATTTAGGTAGGTTAATTAAAATGTTTATTAATATGTGGTTCTATTTCATATTACATAAAAAAAAGTTGGTGCAATGGTAAGCATTTCCTCCTTTCATGTTGAAGTGAAGGGATCAAATTCTTACTAGTACAACCTATCTACCTTAGTTTAAACTAGTTGATTTAAGTGTCTACTTTAAGCTAAGGTGTCTAGCTTAAAACACTTAGGTTTCCTCGCCCATGTTTTTAGCCTAAACAATCTAAACTAAGTGAGTTAAACCATGTGATGCCATTTATTCAACTTGGAACTTGTCACATGTCAACATTATAATGGTCAAAAACATAGATGTCCCCATGCTTTAGTCATAAAATTAGTTGTAAATGAATATGCCATGAAAGCTTATGCAACTTCAAAGTTTAATTATAAAACCAGTTGTAATGACCATGAGACATTATCCAAGGTGACTAAAAGACATTCACACACAAAAATTGAAAAGTATGTCAAGTCAAGGAGAAAGATTCCCAAAAGTTCAAATTACATTCTCATCTTGGAAGTTGGGAATTTTAAAGAGCCTTGATCCTTTGTAATGAAAAACTTGAAATATTTAAACATGTTTAGATGATGTGATTTTTAGATTTTTCAAGAAGGTTCAATGCAAGTTATAACAAAGTGGGCTCAATGCAAGTTATAACAGAGTGGGCTCACATTGTGTAAAATTCTTTTATAGAAAATAATTTGCCAAGAATTATCAAAGTGGAGACAAAACTTGACAAAACGATGTTCACCTTTTGAAAGGTGGTTTGGAAGACCAAATCATGGCCAATTTAAAAGCTTGATATGATGTTGAAAAGGCCTTCAACAAGAGATACAAGATAATGTCCTCATATGCTCAAAAAAGATATTATTAAAAATTACGTACCTTAAGTTGCATGACAACAAAATGTCATAATTTTAAGAAAGAAAACTTATGAATTTTTGGGAAAATGCCTTGAAAATTTAATTCTATCTAGGAAGGAGGGGTTGGGTACTTTGTGTGTTTGTAGGTATTGATTGTAAATTGTGCACCACATGTCCTACATTGAGGTGTGCTTTATTTTCAAACATGATCAATGATTGATGTATGATCATAACATTTAATACATTTTTTGAAGATAAAAAGTATTACCAAGCATACCCAAACTTCTAAACTTTTTGCATTAGTAGTTAAATTGGATTTAACTCCTTGCACTTATTCAAATACACCCTTTTCACTTTCAATCCTAATGGACCGATTATGATGAACAATTTTTTATTAGGTGCCAAAAAGACTACTAAAAGCCTATTCTAGAATGTAGTCAAAGTTGTAAAAATGTGGTCTACCATTGATTCACATTAATGAATACATACTAAAGTTATCCTCTAACTCACCTTACCTTTGGCCTACCATTGGGCTTGCCTTTGCCATTCCATGTTAAGTTTTGAGATGTTAAAATCACCCATGTAAGGGACCAAAATCAAGACTCAATATGACACTCCTTCTCATTGGCTTCAATTGTGTCCATCATATCTTGCAATTTGTTTTACTAACTTGGTTATTTTGTTGTTTGTTGCAATGTCTTGTGCCCCCCTTTTTTTTTGCTCTTACATTTTTTTGGGTTTGTTTTACAAGTTTATTTCTTCATCATCTTCATAGTCACCACCTTCTTTGGGCTCAGAGGTGTTTGGAGCAATAAAATTTGATTGTTTGGAGCATTGCAATCTTTCATTCCTTTCTCAATATTTTTTTAATAATTTTTATTGCTTTTTTTCTTGCATATTTAAGTTTCTATCATCTTTGTTGTCACCTTCTTCAAGCTCAAAATTGTTTGGACCACAAACAACTTGATTTTTCTTTGACTTGTTGCAACATCTTGTGCCTTTTGTTTCCTTTCATTTTTATTTTTGTTTTGTTTTTCTTCTACGATGTTGGGTCTTGGGTTGTAAGTTTTTGCAACAACTCTAGCATTGTCTTTGTCATTTCCTTCTTCAAGCTCAAAACTATTTATAGCACCATAATTCAAAAATGAAACTTTGTTGCATCAATGTTTTAGTGTTGGAGAAGGCATACAAGTGAAAGGGATGTGATATTATGGTAATGATGGTGGAGCAGAGCAGCAGGAAAGAGGGAACAATCTTTGAGAAGCCAAAAACATGATAGGGATTAAGGAACTTTGGTACTCAACACAACATTGAACACCAAAGTCTTATGGGCTCTTATGCAACATTCCCATTTTATTTGGAAATTGAAGTTTTAGGAAAATTTGATGTTAAGTTACCAAGGTCTTAACATGCCGCCACACAAGCAACCACATCAGATTTGAAGTTATTTTTGAGTGTGAATTTGTCGATTTTGGAAGACTTTTTTAACGCTGAGTTATCAGCTACTCACCCTCAGGTCTGAATGCAGCTTTAGAGTAGAAATTTGAGCAAAGAATATGTATTGATAACATATAGGTTTAAATGGTACTCTTAAGAAGATGATAGCCAGTGGGCACCATTCCTGGTCACTTTGCCAGGAGGAAGTGTAGAACTGGATGGTGGGAATATATATCAAGGGAACCTACCAGGCTTGGAAGGACACATTGGGAAGCTCAATAATTGGGAAGGAGAAAGAAAACTGATTGACTTGGGCCACAACACTTTGCCATAACTTGCAAAAGCTTAACACTGTAGAAAGCACATATATCACCATTTTAGTAAACACACGTACAATTGTACTTGTAACAAGCTCTGACCTCTTTAGAGTTCCCATTAGTTTAGGGCTAACTCTGGTGGGCAGTAGTTAGCTTCTTACAAGTTGTCTATTGCAAACCCATTCACGAAGGTGTTATATGGGGGTTTCTAGAAGCAATCGCTGACAAAATATTCAGCAAAACTCGTAATGGTTCTAAGCCAAAAGTTGTAGAGAGTCTTCCTACACCACTTTTGGTAGTGACTTTAGTATTGTAAAGTATGCCAAATGCACGTACCAAATATTATGATATTTTGCATCATGTCTTTTGCTTTTCTTGTTACCGCTGGAGACTAGCACATAGTCACATTACCTCGAATAAACTAAATTGTCAAACTTGTAACCCATTAAACTCTAAACTTGGCCATAGCAGCTAGCAGCCAACCCTAAACCCATGGTCTGAAGTCACAATGAAAATTTGCATTTTTTTCCATGTGATAAAATGTCATTTAGGCCTAAGAAGAAGCTTTTCAACAAATCTTTACTCCTAACCAGGGTTTTGCTCTCACATTTTGTTCATTGCTCCCAAATCAACAAATCATTGCTCCCAACAACCCACATAATAGTAAAAGTGTAGAGGAAATTTATATTGTTGCTATTTAGGTGACTTAGATTCTTTTGTTCATGTCATAGATAATGGGGGTGGGTTGTCCAAATATGATGAACGAGTGAATGGATGGATGGATGGATAGATGCCCACTAACTTAACATCACTCATGGGTGCAGACTTGTTCATTGGCAAGTTGATTGGGCATGCAGCAGCAGTAACTCAAATAAGGTTCAAGAACTTGCATGATTTTTCAATCCAGTTCTGACTTTGCAGGCTACTTAATTACTACTGGGGGCCCACTGAGGCCCACCTTCGAAAGTAAGCTGGGAGATGGAACTGTGGACTGTGCATTATACAGTTCAGTGAACTGCTGCTGATGCTTGCTGTGCTGACAACAAGGGTGTTCTGCAGAGACAATATGACACCAATTCTGACAGACCATGGGCAAAAGGCTTTTTAATTGTATGATGATAGATGTTGTGTAGATGAACTTGGCAATAGGAAGAAAACCACCCCTGTATTTCAATAAGGTAGGAATGGGAACCCATCCATAAGAAGTACAAGGCAAATAAAAGCCCAGAAACACATGTCAGGAAAGAACATAATAATCAGGACATCACTAATACATTAATAAAATAGAAGATTCGTAAACTAAGAAGGCATCATCTATCACAAATCAGCTAACAATGAAGGAACATTGGTTGTGATGTGTGGAAGAAATGAGGAATGCCTCTGAAGTGCAGGAGCACACTGAAAAATCATCATTATGGCTTGCTCATGCTCAAGAGCTACGGACACACATTGTCAATAATAAGAAATAAGCATCACAGGAGCTAATAGTGGGAGCTTTACTTTGAAGTATAGAAGAAGGATAGCCCTTACATGTTTTGAGGTGGCTAGGCACGAGGGTAATACCTTGAGTGTTAAGCATAGAAAAGCATGAAAGGGTCAAGGGGGTCTACCTCCTCTTAAGTAAGAGATTGGATGTTTTATTCTTTTTTGTTTTCTACATTCAATTCTTTTCTAGTCTGTCTATCTATCCATTCCCCACCACTGTCAATCATTTTGGTTCATTTCCTTGTAGCTTTAAAAGTTGTTGTTAAAGATTAAAAGATAATTTAACTAAAAAGAAATGTCGGAAAGAAAAACAAGGTTAATAATAGTGTTGTTAGGTTTTGGGATGAAGGCAAGTTTAGATCAAGATTATAGGTCAAATTTTAAGGTCTTTGGACTAAAGTTTTTAAATTTTGTTGGAACGACCATTGGAACCTAACAAAATAATTAACCATTATTTTTTTTGAAGTATAAGATGGGCCTTAGATTTTTAAAGCAAGTTATGGCATTTGATTGACCATATAAAATTGTATCATAAAACCTCGATTTTGAAGTGTGTGCATTAATTGAACTAACTAGTATAATTTTTTTAATTTGCTTAGTTGGGTGCAGTGGAGATGAAACTAGACCTAATGTTAAATTGGATTGGTTCTAATTCTTCTATGAAAATGATCAAAATCAAAAGGTTTAAAAATTAAGGAATCAATCTCAAGATTGAATCAAAGATTCCATCCAAAACCTATTAAAAATGTATAATTGAGATTGAAGGTTCCTTTTGAAATCAAGAACTGAACAACATTAATTAGAAGGATGGTTGAGAAAGTGGAAAAAATCTTGCAACTTGTTCAAGAGCCTTCAAAAATATTCTCCTTGACTATTGTTATCAAATTAAAAAAGAAAAAACACACCAATGATTTACATATTGTGAATCCTCAAAGTTCTCCAAGCAATTGTCTCCTCCTCTACATAAACCTATTAAATGTCAATGTCCTCATCAATTCATTAGCACTACCCATATTAGGTTCAACAAGTTGACATTGGGGAACCTTGAGGAATCCGGAGGATTCACACTTGAAGAACCTTGAGCCCATGTAAGAAAGTTAGCCTTTTGGATCCTCAAGTTGTAAGAATCGTCAATTTTCCTCAAGTCAACATTAGCTTTTACATTTCCTTTGAAAGGATAAAAGAGACCCCCTAAGATGTTGATTGGCAAGGTAATAAGTGTAATACCAAATATTAATTTTACTTCAATAAGACCGGTAACAAACCAATCATGGATCCAAGGCCTTAACCTAAGACCTCCTCCATGAGAATTGAAAACATGGATAAGGAAAATAATTTGTCATCTCAACCTATCTCAACTATACTACCAAGATCCCAATTTTGACATTGTAATTTTATTTTGATGTTCTTTGGGTGGGGGTTTGAACCCAACTTTTCCAATTTCTAAACCCTTTGGTTCCAATTGTACCAAATGAACGTAAACTCAATAACCTTCAACCCTAGTTCAAAAATTGGGTCTAGTTTCATGAACACATTGCACACTCCCCAATGCTAGAGATTGTATAGGCACAAAGTTTTACAACAAATTAAATAGGGGTTTATGCAAGTACTTTATTCAACAATTAATTAAAGCTAAAACTTAGTTATAATGTTTAGTTAATTGATTAACTTTTGAAAAAAATCAACCTTCCTCCTTTAAATCCTCACTTTTTTTCATGAATTTGTTTCATGATTTTGGTTCTAGTTTCAAATCTAATAAAAGATTAGTTCCACGATCCAATTCTTGTGTTAATTCTAACAAAATGAAATCAACTTGGCTTTGGGTCGCAAGAACTTGAACCTGAACCCCCTAATTTTTAAGTCTTTGAAATCAGATACCCTCGCAACATTGGAATATACATTTTGGGCAAATACCAGGAAAAAATTGTTGCTTCTAATTCCAATGCATAAGAACCAAATTGGAATTGAGATCAGGTTTCATAATCAAAATTAGATTATCAAATGAATATACATAGATAAATTTAGAATTAAATAAAATATGTTCGTGGCTATTTTTAATGTGTGGAACCAAAATGAAAGTACATGTTTTTGAAAAAAATTATTAAATTAAAAAGGTTAACTGACAATTGATTGTCAATTCTAATTTGAATAAGTAAAACTTAGAGTAGAACCAAGTTTGATTTCCAAAACCAAAATTAAAATGTATTTTTTTAAAAAGTTGAACCAAGTACCATATTCTTGATTGCATTTATGTGTGAAACTAAAATCAAGATGATCATAATGTATGTTTTAGAATCAAAATTGGAACCAAGATAAGTTTAATTTATTTCTTAGAATGTGAAACAAAGTTTTTCATAAAGTAAAGAACTAGTCAACAATGGAAATATACTAATGGTGCGAGGTTTTTTGATTTCCCATAAAACTAGCAATTTTGGGTAATTGAGTTTTCAAAATTTAAGGAATTGGCTGGTTCCAATTTTTAGAAATTTTAGATTTTTAAAGAACTACTTGATTATGGGGGTTTCGAAATTTCAATGGGTGGTTTCTTAGGCTAGATTTTTTATAGAAACCTAATCAATATATAATAAGGTTCTCAAAGGTTTTCAAATAAAGCCCTTGACCTAGATGTAGTCCATTAGTAAGTAGAGTTGAAAATGTAGTTTTTTAGGGTGAGTTTTTGGGAGAAACATGATTTGTTACATGAACTAGTTTTGAAGCAAAGCCCTTAACTAATCACATTTTGCTGGTTATTAAATTAAGGAAGGTTGGTTATTTTAATAAACAATAAAAGTTTAGAATGAACAATGAACTTCCTTTTATTGAGGGAAAAACCTTTTGAAATCACCCATCTTTCAATGAATCATTTTAAAAGGAACAAATACTCTAAAAAAAAATTTAAATCATAAATGCACAAATTACAAATCCATCGATGAAGCTTGTATAAGACCATTTAAAGAAATGATTTAGTGGAACATATCAAAATGCTAGTTTAAATTGAATTTGAAATATTTGAAAAACAAATATATGTAAAGATTCTATTTTTTTAAAAAGTACAATTGTTAGTTATTAAGCTATATAATTTCAAATAAAATTCTAAAGATGCATGGCTCAATTGGCCTCTACCAAATTAGTTTGGTAGATAATGAAAAACATTCACAACTTTAGATTAGATAAAAATTCAATATTGATTCTACCACATATTTCAACATACAAAGGAAATATTTGTTATAGGATAAAAACAACATCAATTGTTAAAAGAAAAACATTGAACTATAGAAATAATCAACTTCTGCAAATGAAAAGTGATATTATTATAAAAAAAATCACATTTTTTTTATCCTCTCTAGTTTGTAATTATTTCTTAGAGTGAAAAAAAGAGAAAACATCAATTCATGTTGTTTCAAATATTCTTTGAATGGTGGTGCTTGCCTTTTCAAAAAGTTATCAAAGGAATTTAGTAAGGGCAATGCCAACCACAAATGGTACCCCATGCCAATCTTGTTACTGAGTGATTCATTTAAAGGTCATTGTCCTATAACTAATAGAATATGTTGAATAATGTTTTTCTTAAAGTTGTCAATTCAATATGCCAATGGCTACTAAAGGCACAAAATTCAAATTTTAAGATTTTTTTTTGTAATTTAATGGCTTCCACTTTAGAAGGGAAGAATAGAGAGCCATGAAGAGGTGGTAGTAAGGAATTGGGGTCAAAGAGTAAACAATGCAAGTAGTAATTTGAAAGAGTGGTGATTTGAGATGGCAAACCAACATGCACATGTGGTAGCTAAAATGAAGCACATAAAAGAAACATGTAGTTACAAATCACACTTTGAGCTTTTTGAGAAAAAAAGAAAAACTAAATAACAAGACACAAAACATATGATGCACAAAAGATGAAAAAAAACATACAACAAAACATGAAACACACACATTGAATATTTTTCACCTTCATTTAAGCACTTGCAATATTTGAGTAAAAGCCTATGTAAAAGCATAAAAGGAAGCGTCAATGTACATGGCATTCATTTTTGTTGTTTCAAAGTCAAATTCAAGAACAAATCCAAGTGCAAATTTATCTTTTCCAATTACACGCACTCTTTCCATTACACTTCAAGCTCAAAGTTCAAACTTTAAAACTTAAAAAAACCCCTTAAACCTTTTTTTTTTAAATCGATGGATTTCAAATGTCATGCAAGTTGGGTTTCATTCAAAAAACTTTAGTTGTTTTTTATGTCAAGATGAAGGTGGGCTTGAATATTTCAATTTTCAAATAATCATATCAGAATAACAAAAGGTATGAGGTTTTTGGGATTTATTAGGTCAAAGCCAAGGGTGGGAGTTTGGTTACAAATCAAATATGCACACAACATTGAAATACATTAATGTTGTTCAAATTTTGCTTTCAAAAGGAACCTTTTGCCCTGATTTTAACTTTTTTTGTTTTTGATGTAAACTTTGTTCTAATCTTGAGATTGGTTTTTTCAATTAAAAAAGTCTTTGGGTCCAATAATTTTCAAAGAATTAAAACTATTTTGGTTAAAGACAAGGTCTCATTTTATTTCCATTGAACACAACTAAACAATAATAATAATAAAGTAATTAGTTTGTTCAACTAGTGCAAACACTTGAAAACTAAAGGTTATATAGTATTAATTATGTACAATCAATCAAATGCAATAACATGTCTAAAATGTAGGGTCAAGTTTTTACTTTTCTTCAATAAACTTGTATTAATGTCCCTAGAGAACTTGAACCTATTTTAAAACAAACACTATTACAAAATGTGGGTGCAATTCACTACATCCCCACTAGATTTTAAATGAGTTCACCTTCAATTTAAAGAACTTAGAACCTAATTGTTACCCATATTTTATTGTAATAGATGACATAATTTGACAAGTGACAAGTCAATAGGTGGATTAGTAAAACATGTAGTTGACATAAGAGATAGTTCTTAAAAAGAAATAATTTTTGAAAATTTTGGACTATTATTATTTATACTAGTTAGTTATTGTTTAAATGGTCTAATCAAGCTATTTATTTTGAAATTAACATGTATATAAATAGGACAAAAAGAGGAGGAAAGAAAACTTCTATTTATTTTTTATTAAGAAAAAAACTTGAATGGGAAACTTTTACATTTCAAACTTGCATTCTATTTGTGCAACTTGTGAATATATATTGTTTTAGGATTTTGATTCATACTAAGAATTTGAATTTTTTTTGTTGCATGTACATGTTGTTGTTGTAGATTAGATCTTGTTCTAGAAATATAAATTACAAAAAACTTTGATGGGAATCACCAAAAATCCCATTAACACTGAAATATACCAATGTTGGGCATGTATTAAAAATCTATTGGGTCTCAAGCCAATTCTCAATCCGGTTTTCAATTTGAAACTCAACTATTCTCATTTGGAGTGATATTTGGCACTTTGAAAACCCATCAAGTTTGGTGCCAATCTCAATAATATAAAAATTCAATGAATTTAAAACATTTTTATGTTTTTACAGCTTTTAAGTAGTACATCAATATCTAACCACAACTTTCTGGAAAGGTGAACCCCACGGTTTATTTGTTTCAAACTTTTAGCCACCCACATAATTAACTTCTACTAAGAAATGTAGTAAATGAGCGAGGTGAAGAAGTTGGTGTCAGAAGATCCTTACCAAGTAGACAAACCCCCCATTGGCATACTCCCATTTCATGACCATTGTTTAATAAGGGACCTATCACCAAATGTTCAGTGTTGAGGTTTTGTGTTTGGAAATTATGGATTTTGTGTTTGGTGATGGGTGTGAATTACAACCCAAATAAAATATTGTTGTTTAACCTTGCATGTGTTATGTTTGGTCATGGGTGTTAGCTAACACTCTTTAATGCACACAATTGAAGGGTAGAAGGGCAAGTTGGAGGGAATGGAGTTTTGGGTGTTTGGTTATGGGATGTTTTTAGACCATTTAAAAAAATTGTTCAAAAGAGGCCAAACAAGTGTTTGATCATAGGAATTTTTTTAGCCAATTCAAGAATGGCAATGTTTGGTTATAAAGTGATTTTGATCAAATCTTGAAGAAAGTTTGAAGGTACGGGCCAAGGCACCATGTGGTTATAGTGGATTTCTAATTTAATATTTAAAGAGTGGTGTGGGAAAAAAAAACTTAGCATTTGGCTTGGGCAACCTTGTTCAAAACATAACATCAACACATAATGTATAGTTTGGTTATGGGGGATGGTGTGCACATTTAAAGGCATGCAACAATCCATTAATGTGCAAAAACCCTTCCAACATTCCAATGCACATAGATGCCAATAGTTATTAAACCTAGAAGCAAGGAATCTTAACAAAATATGGCCTTTGGATCCCACATCATCAACTATAGAATTACTCATCATTGCAAGAATAATTGGACCATCAACCACTGAATATAATCATGTGGAGCAAGAGCATCGATATTATGTTGAAATGCCTCATAGCCCTTGTTTGATAGATGATGCTAAAATAACACAATACGAATCAATCTAGTTGATCCAAGTCCTAACCTACAAAAAGAAATCTAGAGCTCACCAAATCTAACCTAAAAGTCAATGAAATTTCACAACCTTTTTTCCTTGCCACATTTGCTTGCAAGACAAACAACTAGGAGAAAGCCATTAGTATATTACTCACAACTCACATTGTCATTTTCGCTAAATATTTAGCTATCCTATAGCAAAAAAATTAGACATGGTAACAATAGATCATATCAAGAAAAAAACACAAAAGGAACGAAAGGAAAAGCAAGCTAGGAAAGCAACAAAAGTTGTGGCGACACTGATATAATTTAGTTTAGTTTGCAGCAATTATAAGGAAGTAAGTGAACAATTACAATAGAGGATTCATGCTAATTGACTTGCAAACCCATACCAAATTGTAAATGTCGAAAAGACATGTGCAATGACTTGGCCAAAAGCTAGAAAGGCTAGAAAGGCTAGACAATAGGCAAGATGTAGGATGCAAGTACACATGCATGTTGCGGTGAGGCTCAACTTGTTGGACTAAATCTGAATGGAAAGGGGGGAAAAGGAGGGGGGGCTTGATCTAGCAGCAACAAGAGAGCCAAAAGAGGATTAGTCTTGAAAGAGCAACAACATCATAAGGGCGAAAAACAACAGAGAACCTTGAAGAGTAGCATCAAGAATGCGAGCTTGGAGAGTATTAAGAACATGAGCTTGGAAGAGCAACAAGAATGTGAGCAACAAGAACGTGATTGAGAATATGAGCAAATGAAACTCGCACACAACTATTCAAAGAAAAGAGGAGCATGAGTAAGGCAAACAAGAATTCAAAAAGGCTCATGTAGCTCAAGCATGATGAGGACCATGATCACCTTTTGAAAGAAAGAGAGAAAGTGAGTAAATTTTTCCGTAGATCAAGTGTAGGAGGAAGATGATGATCTAAACAAAACAGGGTTCATGCCCATAAACATTGAGCCACCTCATGTGCGTGCAATTTGGTAGCATTTGTTGAACTCATGATTGCCCATAACCATTGATCGCGTAGCCCTAGTTTTGGTAGGCCACACATGCTAATGTGAACATTTTTATGAGGAACTTTTTTTTGGCTACTTTTACTTTTCATGTCTTTGATGGGGTAAGTGGTGTCCATCCATGAGTGCTTGGCTGACTGGTTACCACCGTCCATGGGTTCCTAGATCTTCCATTTTGCCCTTTTAATCTCCCTACTTTGGGGGGCCACAACTTTCTCAGACTTGCTTTGCTTTTGGTGACCTTTGGTGCGTTAGATGTGCCAACAGAAGGGCTACCACTTCTCTTTGGACACCATCAACTGCAGAACCACCCAAAACCCTCCCCTGGGATTTGGCCTCCTCTGAGTCACTAAGTGTTCATACACCGGCCTGATTACCCTGGGAGGGAGAGACCAAGTAGTCACATCAAATGTAGGCTCAATTGGAACTTACAATGAGGGGAGTGGCAATAGCTAATTTATTAGTTGGACAGGAGCTCCTAGTTTGGTCCCAACCAGCTAAACTTTCCAACATGAGAAAGCTGGAACTTGCTATAATGCAAATACAAATCTAACTTCCACAATGGGGGTTACCATTTGGGGTGCACAATTGAGGTTGCAGAAGGTTGTTGTCAAACAATGGGTGTTAGATGATGCCTCAGTAGTCTTTTTTTCTTGCTAGGGTTTGCTAGATGGTGAGTTTTTTTTTAATATAAAAAAAGAGTTAAAAAAATAATCGTACTCCACAAATTCCCCAAACAAAATAAAACCACCTGATTCTAAGTTAAGTTCCAGTAGATAGTAAACAATATATAAATTTCATATTTTTGTTCATAGTTAGGTTTGGCTAAATTGTCTTATGGATGATTGGTTAGTAATTCCTCCAAGTGAGAATTAAATAAACTTCGTGACAAAGCAATTTCAACGAAAGCCTTAGAACATCTCCAGGGGTGCTCAACATGTGACCCTGCAAAAATATTTTTTCACATCCAAGTTTAGTTATGCACTCTTTTTTTTTGCAACCCCACCCATAAAAGTGAAACTGGGACAGCAAATAGGTGGGGGACTACTAATAGCAAACCACCTAGACCAATCATTATGATGGGCCAATCAAAAACACTGAGTAGCAGTTAGATCATATTTATTACACTCTTTCACCAGCCGTGGCAACATGAGCAATTATGCGGAGCCCAAACCATATTCTTGAGCCAAACTGGCATCCATTGGATGTTCTTCATTGAATTTTACTGTGCAGATCACATACCCAGCGCTGTTGGAGATGCTCAAAATAAATCACCTGCTTATGAACATTGTTACATTGAGGTGGGAGAGTAGTAGCCACAACAAATGTGTGCCTTGATTGGAACCATCACTGAGCGAGTTGTACAATTGCAGCTCCAGCTAATTTGGTTAGATTAAGAGCCGGCTGCTGGTTTGGTCACCGACCAACTAAACTTTCCAACATAAGAAAGCTGGTAGTTGGAAACTTGCTATAAGTTAGAAACACACAAAGCTGTCAGTGAACTTTGAATTCTGCCCTACAATCGCTTCCCATAACCATTCCAATATGCTTATGAATTGGGGGTGACTGCAAGCAGCTCTTAGTTTAATAAGGTTATTTTTAAAGTGGTTTATGATTGTAGTCCAACCCATTTCTAAAATTTTCAAATCCTGTCCATTCCATGGCTTATTATGGGCACATGTGTCCTTGGTTTTAGGAATCTGTGTTTGATCACATTAAAAGAACTTTTTTTGAAGAATTTGAGGTGCTACACCCACCATCCATATACTAGAGGCTCCTGACAAGACAATGTATCTGTATCATAATTGTGTACAAAATCATATGTGATTTGTAAAAAAAATCAGCTTCAACTTGGGTTGGGTTTTAAATCCTCTTGTCTTTAAGGGAACAATGAGTGTAAAAAAATAATAATAAAAAAGAAAAGTCTGATTCCTCAACATGCTTATTATGAGAGTTGGGAGGGTGCTTCTACCTTAATTTCAAAATATGAAGATAATCTGTGGCCAGCACTTGTTTGTCTAAGCGAGAATTAGGAAGACTTTTTTTTTCTGGCACACAAATCTCCACTTTGGTCACTCTCGAGGAAATTCAGATCCTAATTAACAAACTCAGCAAAATTGTGAATAGTCAATACCCGAGTTGAAATACAGGAGGATGTGTACGGCCAGAGTAAATGAGCACAAGTACTGGTAGTGCACCGTGAAGGATGGATGGATAAGTGGTGAGGAAACAGTTTTCTGTTGAGTTTCAGTTCCCTAGCTAACCAATGGTGGTTAGCTAAGTTGCATTTTATTGCTACTTACATACGAACACCACACCTACAGGTTGTTAGTAGGTACCCAATAAAAAAGCCTATAGTTATATATAAACCATCTACTTACTTAGTAGTCGCATACTTTTCCTACCTATCTATACAGAATGAAGGTGAAGAAACCCGATATTAACTCAGTTGTGAGTCATGCACGTCTGAGACATGAACAAATATCCAGTGGATGGATGGTGAACTCGGATGTATGGGTTCACTCTGACCAATGTGTGTACTATTATTCCCTTCCATTTTATGGGATTGAGAACAACTATCTTCAAGGTCGGTCACACTCCAGGAAAACACTTGAAATTGACACAACATTGACATCCGAACAGACAGAGCTTGTTCGCATATTTCAATTTTGACTTCTGACATCCAAACAAAGCAAAGCTTGTTAGGGGGGTATTTAACATCTTTGTGCTTTGAGGTCTGATGCTCAGCTTTGGTCCTCAAGTGTGATCTATATTTGAACACTTGGGTTTTGTAGTGACCCAAACCCCTTTCAGGATCTGTTGGTGCAAAGAAAGATCTGGCCAGAATTACTTGATCAGTTTAGAGTTGAGTGTCAGAATTGCACGCGGCTGCAAAGATGTCAATCATTATTATTGCAGAAAGATCAGGGGTGAAAAAATAGACAACGCAACAAAGATCGAGTTGGGCTTGTTGCGAGTTGCAGAACCATGGACAGATGGACTGACTCCCATCAACAGACTAAACTTTGTGACGGAAAGCTAAATATGTAGACAGCTAGCTTGCTTGCTAGCTTAGCTTTTATTAATCGATCACTCAGCCAACAATATTAATTCACAAGAAACTTTTTTTAGGATTCCCTGTGGGACCATGAAGAACAACTTGAATTTCCATTATGCAAACATGAAATGATATTTTTGACAATGGAAAAAGGTTGCCCAATTTGGCTGGGTAATAGTAAAATTGGAATTGGAACTGGCTCTGATTTCTGGAATTGGAATTGAAATTGGGTTTAAAACCAGATCCGATTCTGGAACAGTTTTTTTTGGGGTAGAGAAAAGTCCAGAACTGAGAGTTAATTGGCAATTAACCAACAGTTACAGACCCCCCAGTTAACTGCTGGTTAGCCCCCAGCTCCAGACCAGGTTACCCAAAGCCTGGATTTTCTTTTGTCAAGAACTAAATCCGAGCTTCCCTTTTTTTTTGGTGAAACTGAAACTGAAAACATTCCAAAAAAAATTTAAAGAAGGAGAACAGGAGGTTCTTTGTAAAAGTCAAGAACAACCCAAACTTGAAAATACAATGATCCCTCTGTTTCACAATGGGAAAACTAGAATAAAATATCGAACCATTGATCCCATGATGCCCTAGAGAGCTTTCCCTCTGTTTTGTTAATTCCTAAACTTTAATTTGTCAGATGTTTCCACTCTTTTCCCTACTTACAGGGAATGCCAAAAAAGTTACTTGTGATTTCAAACAAACATACCAGCTGCTGACACAAAAATTATTAGGTACTGTCGCAGGCAGGCATTCATTCATGGGCAAGTGAGATTGTTTAAATTTATCTTTCCCCGTGCACAACAAAATCACGAAAGATGCAACTAATAAGTTGTAACAACAGCTTGCTCTCTAATTAAGTTGGCATCTGCAGCTGCTTTTGTCCGGCTGATCTTTATTATATTTTGGTACCATGCTTAATCTGGGGATGGCGTCTACAGAATTGTGCGCTTGGTACACTTTACCAAAATCTCGCTCTCTCTCTCTCTCTCTTGTTGTGCTTCTAGCGTCATCAATCAATACTATTGTGGCTCTAGAATCAGTCGAGATTTGTAACAGCTTAAAATTAGCGCAACCCATGAGCAGCTCTGGGATCTGGGTTTGTCCAAGCTCTGGGTTGCATTTAATGCCACTCTCGCTCCATTACAAGGGCGATGGGCTCTTGTTGGTTGCATTATTAAGCGTCTTCTTAATAGTAGTAGTAATAGTAGTAAGTACTTAATACCATATACTCCCAGTTTCCTCTTTGAATGCAACGAAACACTGTTTGTTTTTGAAATTTTTATTAGAATAGCATGGTTTCTGTTTCCATCAAAATCTACTCTTGACGTCGTGTGTCATCATATCATGTGTTGTTTTTGGTTTCCTGCTACAAAGCTGTGCTGTGCCATGCGGCTTCTTGTCTCTCTGCTCTGTTCAAGGGTCATCCTGTCCAGTGAACACAGTGAACACACAAACTCACACCAGCCAGTGCACATGGATGGATGGATGGATGGATGGATGAATGAATGGATGGATGGATGAATGAATGGATGGATAGATGGATGGATAGATAAATGAATGAATGGATGGATGAATGGATGGATGGATGGATGAATGAATTTTGTGACCCAGCAGCCACCAGTGTACCATCCATTGATTTTGGTTTCTTGCTACATTGCTGCTGGATCATGTGGATAGTTTGTCTCTGGGCTGTGTCCAGGGGTCATCCTGTTGAGAGGACAGAAGAGTGAACCAGCACCCACCAGCTGGCCCACTCTTCAAGATGGATGGATGGATAAGTGGATGAATTATGTGACTCAACACCCACCAGTGCACCACTCATTGGAAGCTCATTATGTTTCAGTTGTGGATGAACCATAACAGAGTGGGTAACTCATAATCCTGTAGACCCTACCATCCTACCCTGGTAACTACTAGTGTTGGGCAGATATCTGGATATCATATTGGATGTCACATTGCATATGGTATTGGATATGACAAACTATAATATCCAAGCTGATATTCTGACTTTTGGATCTCAAGGTTATGAAGAAATCTTGGAACAGCAAAAGTTCCAAACCCAAGAAACTGAAGAAGACTCAAGTTTGCAAACTGAAGAAAGTAGAGTTCCAAAAAATGATTTAAAAAACTAAGCAAATTTTGGAGCTATTGCATTTCCAAAAGGAAAAAGTGAAGGCCTCATAATAAGAATGCCTTATCTTGATCATTTTTATGTGCAAATGACAATGTAAAAGTGATATTTGATGCATCTCAAATCATGCATTATATGTTGTGTTATTTCAATTTTGGGCTTTTCTTTAACCCAAGAACAAAATTTAGGAAGAGTCTAATATCTTATTATAAGAAGTGGAATAACATGTTGATGCAAACCAATTAGAAATTTTGAATTTTTTTTGAAGAGGAAGTCAATTTTGTAGTGAGAGGAAGTTTATGTTTTGCCTAGCCTTGAAAAGTGTCATTTTGCTTCTATTAGTTTTGGTCTTTGGCTGCCCAAAGGTGCTTGTGACGTTTTTGCCTTGGTTATAACTTTTTTGAAATTTGATTGGAAGCCAAAGCATGTAATTATTCTTGGTTTGTTTGAAGATTTTTAGATTACATGATAAGCATTGGCAAAAAAGTTGATCGATTTTTTGGATGAATATGGCTTGAGAAATAAGAGTACATACAAACTAACAATATCACAAAATTTCAATAGAATTCATGCAAAGATTGTATATCAATATGTCTATGCGAAATATGTGGGCTTCAACATGTAAAAATGGCATGAAAATTATATATATTAATTATATGCAAAAGAATTTTATTCTACTTATGATGTTTTGATATGACATGTGTAAGATTTACATTTTAATTAAATCTATATGATTATCATGGTGTAATTTTGCATAAAACTATGCAAATTTTGTGTATTAAACATGAACA
>Ga0209208_10001470_pt1 | contig 33335 bp, 24 predicted proteins | sample S1TSphfallax_3_FD_187694 | JGI IMG/M metagenome (GOLD analysis project Ga0209208, IMG submission 187694) | Host-associated microbial communities from peat moss isolated from Minnesota, USA - S1T2_Fd - Sphagnum fallax MG (SPAdes) (version 2) | ecosystem: Host-associated > Plants > Peat moss >...
TTTCTTGTGACTCTCAAAGTTTTTAGCGATACGTTTTATATTGTAAAATGTGTGATGTTTTGAGTATGATTAAACGTTGCGAAGTGTGGAATATCGCTAGGGTGGACGGAGACTAAGCGGGTCGCAAAGTTTTCTTTGTGGTATATGTCGCAAAAATGTTGCGATGATTGTAAAGTACATTATAAATTAGCGATGGGTGGTGCACCACAAGGTGCGATGCGTGTCGCATCGCAAATATGGCAGGTTGTTTTTGCTTCGCAAACCTTTCAGGTTTTTTGTTTGGCCTTTCGCAAAAAGGCACAATATGTAGTAGTGATGAAAATCTTACCCAATTTTCATCGAGTCGTAATCCTTCGCCAAATGCATAAATGTTGAGGTCTTCATGAACGACATTTTAAAAATATGTTGAAAAGTGTTCCATTTGTGAGTTGAAAAACTCTAATTTTTTTAAAAAACCAAATTGGGTTGCATATTTGTTCAATGTGTTGATTTGTTGATGTTGCCAAATGAAATAATTTGATAATTATTGGGTACCACCAGCATGGTACACCATAAAATACTACACCTTTGACATTGTTTAAAAATGTGTTACAACATTTGTGTATTTCATTATCCAAATCGTTTATTGGCCTTTGATTTACATGTTTGCAAGCTTCAACCACCAAGTTTTTGAGTACAAGACCTCCAAAATTGTAAGCAACTAATGTCACTAGTCCCTCCCAAAGGGATTGATAACTACACAATATTCAACAATGCACCAAAATTCCATTATCAACATTGTATTAGCATGTACAAATTTATCGTATTATACTTGGGGCAATTTTCCAATTTAGACATGACCTAAGCCATAAGTTCATAATTGATTTGCTTGTCATTTATCATTTATCATTTCTTGACTCCATCAATCTACCTATAAAATGTGACAACCATGTTTTGGTAAAATAATTATTATGTATAAGAATGTGGGTATTTACATTCTTCTGTCAATGTACAGTTCATCTTCTTTGTGTTATCTTGGAAATATTGTTAAAATTTTTAAAAATATAAAAAATGCCATTTTTAAAATTATTTTTTTGCAATGAAATGGATGTAACTTTCTTACACATGTATTAATTTAATTTGATTGTGTTCCCAAAAACAAAGCTTCAAAAAACGCAAATTAAAAATTGCCATCAAAACCAAACTAGTTGTACCATGAACTTATAATATGAACATAGACTTTGCTATTATCCTCAAATAAGAACATTTGCATTTAAGCCCCATTTTATGTTTTTCTACATGAATATAACAATTCAAATAAATGAAAACTTGTTGGTGTGTATCACAATATTAGCATGCATGAACAATTAACTTGTGCAGAACATTTAAACAATTCTAAAGATTTAAACAATTATTTCTAATGTACACAAGGAGAAGTAATTAATATGTCCATAAATAGAAGAGATTGTCACACCTTGAATTTGTAACCAAACTTTGAACGAGGTTTTTGCCAATTTTAGTCACATCATTATGAACACTTGGCACAATGTTAGAATCATAGGACAATGATAAAATTCGAACATTGTTGTTCAAGTCTTCAAGTAGCCACTTTTCTGGCCAACATATGCACTCTTCTCTATTGTTGGTGGGGCATGTTGTCCATGTTTCCTTCCATTCATCATTTGTGCCAAAAGCAATCCCATGGAAAAAAACAATGGTCAAGTTTGGATTATTGGAATTGCAAGTGGGATTTAAATCATGCACTAGATATTTCTGCAAAGAAAATAAAAAAGAGTCAACACAATTCTTCAAACATTGCTTGAAAATTATTTGACTATACATTAAATTAGAAAAATGCAATCTACAAATTATAGTAGTTAGATAAAGGCAATAAGTAATTGAAAAGATTAAGTTGAACAAGAAGACAATAATAGACGAATCGGAGAATACCAAATCTATCTTGCATGACTAACAAATGAAGATCATTCACATGCGTCATAAACCTCAAAGCTTCATAACATAGTTCAAGTTTAGGTTGATTAACTCATCCATCTAGTTTGGTTCATTTGTATTTCATGACATTTCCCCCAACACTTGGGCCACTAAGGCCTCCAACTCCTAAGGAATTGGGACACAAACCCAATAAGAATGTCCAAGAGCATTTTAATAATTTGCCTTAGGTTGTTGGATTAAGACTACACATCGAACTTAACTCATAATCTATAATGAAAGCTCCAATCCTTACAAGTTCAATGTATTCTTAGTCAATGCCAATTGACAAATTTCCCTTTCACCAATTCTACTTGTTATATAGCAACTGAGTCGCCAGCCTAACATAAGAGGCTATTATGATGACTCCATTTCCTATAATTTTTATTTGAACAAACAAACTGGAAACTAGGCAAAGTGAAAATGTATGACAAGGAAGCTTGTAAATGATTGAGGACATTCAAGTACCCTAGTGGCTAAAGGGTATGGTTGTGAAGCCACTGGTTGGGAGTTCAAATCTGAACTAGACCTCCTTCTCCTGATGCTTTGTGAGGACAATAAGCTATCATGGTTGTAAGGGTCAAGGAAAATTGTCAACACCCAAACAAAATAGAAAAAGTAAAGAAAAATCAAACTTCAACATGTAACTTGGGAAAGCCCAAGAAAAAACTGTGCAAAGAAAGCTCATCATAAGGTCAAGAAGAAGCACCACATTGCTGTGCCATCCAGAGCTTGAAGGAGCATTGGTGAATGTCTCAGTCATTTACAAGCTTTGGTGAATGTCCTCAATCATTTACAAGCTTCACCAAAGGTGCCTGCTGTAAATGATTGAGGACATTCACCAAAGGTGTCTCAATCGCAGCAGAGATCAGCACAACATCTCTCTTTCTTTTTGGTGGCCCTTCTGAAAGATCAACTCCTTTTTGCTTGAGGCCATATGAACTTGCCATATTTCGCACGACTGAAATTCCTATTGCTCACTGATCTCATAAATATTTTTCTCTTGACCTTTTGGTGTCATAAAACCTGCTACAAATCCTTTGCCATCCCAATAGCATACACAGGGTATGATGGGTGTCCCTCACATCACAGATTCCCGCGAGCTAAGCTGATCTTTCCACTAGATCTCCCCAAAAAAACATCAACCCCTTTTCTCTTCACGATCTCCCTGGAATTCCCACTCTCTTCTCTTACTCCTTTTTCAACTTGTCTCACAGATGTTTCTTCTTCTTCATTTTCTCCTCCCCCAGAAACTTCTAGAAGGGTTTTGCCGTGACTCTTCAGACTGTAGCATACGCACTTTACCGATTTCTTAGCCATTGAACAATTCACTACTTTCTTTTCTGGAACACATGTCTCTATTTTCTACTCATAATTGAGGATGGAATATGCAATGTCAGCTTGAGACTTGTCAAACACGCTTTACTTTTTCCCTCTACCTCCTCCATTATTATCATCATGAATTTTGTTCACATAAACACACCGACCTTTCTTTTACCAAAAAACTATAGCCAAAAAAAAACTAAGTCATAAATTTAAAAAGTTCTAAAATCAAATGCTTTTTGAGATTCTCAATAGCCAAAATTCAACCAAATTCAAATAAAAATCTTCAGATTTCCAAACATGGTTTTCAAGTAGGTAGCCAAAAATAAGAGAAAGATGTTAAAATTTTTCTAATGCCATATTTAGCTCATAGCCAAATCTGACTAAATCTTCATACCGATGATAGCCACTTGGGCTATATCTCAAAACTGACCCAAAAAATATTGATCCACACGTTTCCAGCCGTTTGCTGATTTCACCCAGTGCATTATTGAAGCGTTCTGCCAGAGCTTATATTGCAAGCAATGCATGATTAATTGGGCCTTGCGTGAACCGGCCAGGGTGAATTTTGACCGCCACATTGGGATCACCATAAAAACCCCCAAAACCCATTCTAATGGCCATATTAGGCCCCAAAAATTATAGATTTGGACTTTGGGACCCCGATTTAGTCTCGGGAAAATATATTTATAAATATTTAGTATATTTACGAGCAATTTAAATGGGCTTTGCGGAGTCAATTTCCCTTGGTCAGGTGAACCTGGCCTATATTAGAACCACAGTGAAGATCCCAAAGTTTTTGGGTTGGGGCAGCTGCAAAAATTATAGATACATGTAGCGTCCTTAGACAAAAGTAGGGTCTCTGAATCTACAACCTGAAACCCTAAACCTAAACCCTAAACCCAAGAGGCCTCACTCAAGAAGGTGAGTGTACCAGTGTAGGTGCTGGTTCGCCCTGGCCAGTGGCTACAAAATGTTTTTGAAGAAATTGGGAAAATTCATTTCAATAGTGTGAATTTGAGAAAAAAATGCTCAAAAAATGGAAAAAATGGACAAAGTTTACAACCTGCAAAATTGAGAAAAAAAGAAAAAGAAAACACAGGTACAGAGGTATATATGTGTGCACTCTAAATAAATGATGGAAAAACATGTGAAACTAAGGGTGACTTTATACGAGGGTCCAAGGTCCAGGTACCGATGAATTCAAGCAATCTTATTGGTCAAAATTTAAGCAATCTTAAAGGTGTAATGTTTTATGGTGTACCACATGCTAGTGGTATTGAAGACCTATCACGATATTTTTCTTTGGCAATGTCAATAAATTGACTTCATGAGCAAAAGTAATATTACAATTCCATCAAATCTTTGAAAATTTTGGAAACTTGCAACCAATAAATGAAGCAACTTTCAGTTGTCTTTGACAAACCTACCAACCAAAATGTCAACATTTATGCATTTGGTGAAGGATTGCTTCTTGATGATAATTGGGTAAATTTTTGAATCAAACACTTTGATTGTTGAATTGGATTATCAATTTAAATTGCACATTAAATAGCACCATTTTTATTTTTATTTTGATGCTCTGATTTAAATTCCTACCACTTTAATAATCATGCATCTTAGGGAAAAAAATTTACAATTTTGTATCAACATAAGCTACAAATTGGATATCCTTTACCCATTGTTTCATGGTACGAATTCAAGGTAGAAATAGTTTGAAAATCATGTTCATTATAATATGTTGTCCAACATAAATCACCTTAAGGGATGGTGGTGTAATCATTAAGGACTTGATTCCTCAATGTGGAGGTGAAGAATTCAAGTCCTCACACTTGCAACCTAAGCTACCTTGACTGTTTAGGTGACCTAATTAGGTAGCCTAAGTTGCAAAGCCTACTAGACCACCTGACATAGGCTACTTGGCCTAGCCTAGGCCTATCAATATCCTTCATGTATGTTAGATATTGAAGTTTCCGATATGGCAGTTTATTGGTTGATTTAGATCAAATTGCAATAGGTGGGTACCATGGTGGCATGAACATTTTTGGATCAAGTGTAGGCCATCCGTAAAGTCGAACATGTGCATCAAGTGGTGGTCCTCCAAGTGGGTCTCGGTCAAGTGATCCTCCTCATAATGATCCTCCATTAGGCAAATTTCGAAGTGGTTCTCCACCCACATATGGATATAAATTATCCCTTCTTCGCTGTTGAATTGAAACATCATTACCATGAATAGGTAGTCCATTATCGATGTCGCAACCCCACTTTGGGCTAAGTGTGAGGATGAAACTCACACTCCCAAAGTTAGGGATTTGGAGTCCTCCGGGACTCCCAAATGTTTAGAGTTTGGCAGCAGAGGCCAAAACACCTCGCATTGGGGTGTTCTTGGTGTCATTGGAAAGGTCTTGAAGTGTATATTTTCAAAATGGCCTCACATTGGTCATTTGAACATCTGCAGCCCAAGTTATGGGCAAAAGAAGGGCCAGGAGTCAAACTGGTAGTTTGACTTCCGACCATTAAAGGTCCGGAATCGACCTTTTCCCGACATCCGAATCTAGAGTGCGACAAGCATTGGAAAGCTCTCGAAGAGAGCTATAACTTTGGTTCAGACCTCGCCTTGATCAGACTCGATAATCGGGAGATATGAGCTCCCAAAATTTTGGGACTCCAACTTGGGACAGTTTCGGGACTCCAACTTGGGAGTCCTAGGAAAAAGAGCCATTTGGATGTAGCCTCCGCGGAGTAATGCAGAGAATACTATATGGGGGAAGGTGGTGGTTTCCCCTGAGTCCGGGCTGTGGTGAGTCTTGTGTGTCAAAGTGCCCGTGGCTTGTTCCAACACCCAAGGGTGTTCCCGAGTGCTGACTAACCTTCTTGTGGTTGGTTTTGGATGCAAATTCAAGCTTGATAATCTAGTCCCTCTTCCTAGTTTAATCCCAGGACTTCTAGCACGCCCCTCTACCCCCTTTTAGTGCTGGAAGTCGGAAGCGGCCCCCAAGTCCCAACTTTCCGCAACTCTACATAGTTGGACCTTCAAGTGGGTTCAACAAGGGACTTAGGAGCGCATCAATCGACAAGTATGTTAACAAGTAAAGTTACAATCTTGTATGTTGAACAAATACACCTTTGGAAATTAAAATTGGTTGTTCTAATCTAAAAGTTGATATGCTGATAAAATACTAAGTTTATTCTAGCTGCTCAATAGGTGGCATTGGTTATACTTGGGTAGTATCATCTTCATATCTTTCCCTTCTTCCAAAAATCAATGGATCAGGTCCTTTGATTCCAAAATAATACATAGAATACATGTTAGGATCCATGGGTATAAAAGGTGGAACTGTACTTTACCACATTGGATATGGTATAATTTTAAGTTGTTTTACTATTAGTGGTGTAATAGGTTATTGCCAACTTAGGTTTGATTAATTGGTGTTGGATGAATAATTAAACCCCAATTGTGATCAAATTTGTGGCATGGGTACACCAACATGTATCGCCAGTATGTTTGTTGTGGCAATTGGTAGAGAAGTTCTAAGTTCTTTTCTCATTAATCACTTTAGTTTATCATCCACAAAAGGATGAATCTTGAATTCATGTCCAACCTGTTGACAATATGCATGCATAGGTTAATGCAATTTCAATAATGAGATGTGGGGTTGTAACATGTATACTTCGCTAAATAGATGGTCGTTTAACGGTTCATAAAACAAGTATATTTAGCCCAACACTTTGAATGATAGGTTGTGTTTGTCAGATAATAACAAGTATTGCAATGCATCCATCAGTTTTGCATGTTATTAAGAATTAGATTGGTGTGAAGGTCTTCGCTCCAAGTTGTGTAGTTGTTCCAATCAGTTTAAAAGTTGATTATTCTCCACTTCTAAATTTGATGTGGTTGGATTCAAAACAAGAACTGAATTAGATATGGAGTACCCAACAATCGGTCCTGATCAAGATGGTATAGTAGCTCTGCAAATATAGTAACCAACTATTGCAAACTACCACCTTTATGTTATAGAGGTTACTTCATTAGTATGTCAAATAGGTGCGGTGTTTTGTCCATTCGGTTGTGTGTTCGGCCTCCATTGTTGGGATGACTATTGGGGTGTCAAAAATCGACCAATTGAAGGTACTTGTGGTTCCCTTCTTTCCTTTTACTCTACGGGTATCTAATGAAGAGGTAAACTTGTCGTAACCAGTCGTTGAGGCTCATCATTGGGAGCATCAACTAGTTGAATTCCTTCGGTTTGAATACATAATTGTTCTTGTGATTGAACCGTTTCATAAACAAGTTGTTGTGGTAATTCTAATTCTAATTACCTCTTAACGCCTTTTGTGATTACTCTTGACATCTTTTATACTCATTTAAAATAATTGTTAACTCAAGTTCTTTTGATTAATAGGTTGTTATAAAAGTTAGAAATCATCAAGGCACAAAACATTTATTAAAAATTACTAAAACTATTATAAATCCAAATTGAAATTTTCAAAACAAAATAATTGCTAAAAATTAAAAAACATAAATCTGATTGCGTACAATTCTCTTCCATTACATGGTTGCCAAAATGTTAAAGGTTTTTTCTATTCTTTTTAAATTTAGGATTTCTTGTATTCTAAATCTTCTAATTTTGGTTTGATTGATATCAATAAATTTCTTTAAATAAGTAATTTGTGGAAATCAAATATAAATATTTCTTTCAAATGCAAAAGAAAAATTTAATTTAATTTTTCATAGTAAGTTGAAGAAATAAAATATAAAAGTTCTAAGCAAACCTATTCATAAACCAAAAATAAAAGCAAAAAAAAAATTCAAAAGAATTTTTTTTTTCCAAAAGCTGAAAATTTTACAAGAAGTTGCAAAAAAAATCTCTATCTTTATTCTAATCCTTCTATTTATACCAAATATAGCATTTTTTAAAATTAAATAATCACTAGCTTGTAAAACTTTAAATTTAAACTATAGCAACTACTATTCACAAGTTTAAACCGACTTGTTACTATAGACAACCTATTATTGTAATAGATTAATTATTAGTTTACTTATCCCATTGGTTACCCTAACACATGTTATTGGTTATTTCAATAAACCAATTTACCTAAGGTCATGTTACCTAATAATAATTAAATGAAATCTCAAAATCATATTACTTCACTGGATTGGTTGGTAACATCTAGTTAGTATATATACATATTTTGAAAATTGGGTTAACATGTTGATTAATTCAGATAATAAATAAATAAACATCTAAAATCCATCAATTAATTATCTAATAGCGAATTATTTGAAATTTCTAATTAATTAATTATTTAAATTTGATTAATTAACTCAAAAAATTAAGATAACCAATTTTGTTAATTTAGCTGAGTAATTACTAAAATTTATGTGAATTCAGATCATCAATTATCAAAATAATTATTTTGATAACTAATTTTCTAATAGTTATTTTGACAATTGAGTATTTGATACTTATTTTGATAATTAATGATCTGATACTTATTTTAATAATTAATTATTTGATAATTAATTCACATATATAATTATCAAATAATGATGCTTTTAGTTGTACAATTTACAAAATTAAAATCAAACAAAAAACATGAAGGAAATTTTTTTTGTAGTTGCAACCCAATTTGCAACTAAGGTGCAACTAAAAGATTTAATTCATATGCTTTGTTTTCAGGATTTCATCTCACAAATTATATAAAGGAGGTGTTTTCTTTTGTATTCTCATATTAAAATACATGTGCCATTTTGGGACAAGTTAATAAAAACTTAACTCTACAGGCAAAATGAAAAACCAAAAAAAAAACATTTATGTGGCTATTTTTTAATTTGCATTTTTTTTACCTTCCTACTTACTTGCCTACTCAAGTAAGTAAATAGGATTTATTTTTTAACCTACCAAGGTAAATAGGTAGGTAGGTATCTAGGACCTACCAATTTACCAACCTATGGTTATGTATCGACCTACCTAGGTATTTAAATAAATAAATATTTATATATTTAAATTGATTTGTTTCCAAATTTCCATTAATATGCCATGTGGCAATTTTTGGATGTGCCATGTGTCATAATCTAAAACTATTTAAAATGAACAATCATAATGGATGATGAATATCAATATTTCAAAAAAAATCAACCAAAATCTTCATAGTGACATGTGTTAGATTTTCATGAATGGATGAAAAGTGACATTAAAATGACATTATGGTTATAGTCATAGGGGGTTTTATACGTGGTTGAAAAGGAGTTGTTGTGACAAAGTTGCAACTGAGTTATAATAAGTTGAATTATTATATGATTGTATATTTGGTGAATTGCATGTCTTGCAACTCATGCAACTTGTTCGGTAGCACTCATGGGTGTAAAAATATAATGAGTTGCAAATGGCCATTGCAACTCAAAACTAAGTTGTAAGCCCAATTGTCAAACACCCCTTTTTTCATTGTGTACTCAAGGACATTGCAACTAATAGATTCCACACCATTGCATAGTAGTCCTTTAACCATCAATGCTACCAAGTTCAATCATGAAGAGTAAGGGAAAATGCCAATTAAGATTTCCCAATAGACATCAACTTAATTGAATATGTATAATTTTTAAAAAAAAATTGCAATGTAAATTAATATGCACATCAAAATGGACATGTTAAATTTTAGTCACAAAAGGATGATTGATTTACTAGTAACTATTTGTCATGATTGACTACTTTTTTTTTATTGAATCCAAATGTGTTTGGTGTATGTTTTAACTAAAATGTTAGTAAAGAACAACATTGAGAAAAACATGATTTGTTGTAATGAATGCATTATGTTTAGCAATGCAAGTTCCATAGTTCAAATTCTACGAAAGAAAGAAGTCAAGAAACATTTCCTTGCATATACTTGTAAATGCAAATCCATTGCCTAGTTTGGATGGACCAATGAAAGAGAGAAAGCAAGAGGAGCAAGGGCTAGTGGTGGGGAGAGAATTTGTTGTTTATACAATGTTGAAAGAAGCTAGGTAGTTGATAAAGATTTTGGTTTTTCTTTAGGGTTGAAGAATTGGCCCACTACCATAATTATAGAAGGTGAACACCTTCCAATAACAACCTACAATAGAAAACCACCCTATTCATTAGAAGGTGTATCCTTCAATTTTTCCTTTTTACCTAGCATTTGCCCCATATGTTTATCTATGATACACTTCCATAAACATATCTTTATCAACTATCAACTATGGACCACTAGAATTGCCCTCTGCCTATTAATAAAACAATACAAATTATAATTTTTAGAAGTACTTACAACATTCACAATTTGTGGTTTTACTCATTTTAATTCCTTGTAGGATATATTCACACATTTTTCTTATTATAATTTATTTTTTCCTTGTTTCTTAGATTTTCTATTATCCATAATAATAATAAAAATTGATCAAAATTCATAATTCAATTAGAAAAACATAATAGTTTCAAGTAGTCTCACTATTTCCTCATCAATATTTTATTGTTTTGTTTATTCAAAATTGAATATATCAAACATTTGTAGTACTAAGTCTAGAAATCCAAAATGAAAAATAGGATTCAAAACCCAATAGAACTCTAAACTACTCAATGTGTCTATTTTATTCTTTAGCAATCTTCTGTGTGTAAAAAAAAAATCTCCTAATCTCTTCAATTTTTAGAATTACATCCTAAATATTTTCCTTCCAAAAGTAATTTGAATAATCAATGGAATGTTTTCATCCTATTTAACTAGTTAGCCATATGCATTCTACCTTGTCAAATCTCTACCATTTTCATGTTCATATTTTGCCTTGTTTAATCTTTGCCATTCACCAGGTAACATGGGAACATGATACCCTAATTCATTTTACACCCAAATTTCAAAGTACATTTGCAAAATACTGAGGAACCTTCAAAGCTTTTCAACTAGCATATGAAAATGAAATGGATGTTTTAAAATATAGTGAAGACAATTTGAAAGCAACTTTCAGAATGAGGTAGATCATGTGGTGTTTGTAGGATGCTAGAATGCTACAGACATGAACATTAGGGGGCTCAAACTTTGAAAGAACTTGACACTCACCTAGATACTAGCTACTTGCTTATGGTAGCTCAATGACTTGTTCAATAGCTGGTCGCCAAAAAAACTAATTTATTTAGGCTAACAATCAAACCGTCAAAATAAACCTTAATCCTTAATGAAAATCATGCGATGGGGAAAATCTCGAGGTGTTTAAAAAACATGATTAACATTTTTTTTTGGACACTTTCAACTTTTTTTTTCTTTTTTTTGGCATGACCAACATTTGAATTTTAAAAAAATCAATTGTTACTTAATTTTTAAAAATTATGGTTAAAATGGAAAAGGTATTACAATATTGGTATATCAACCTTGGATAAGGTGTTTCTTATGTTTAGGTTAAATGTACACATAATCAATCTCCTAAACATTATTTTCTTTTTACACTTTTTGTCATCACTCATAGAAACATCAAAAGAATCTTAGTGTGACTAAATAGGAAGGCAATTGGATAATGTTCTCATGTGAACATAACAAGTTTTTAGGGTTTTGGTTTTTGTTTTCAATGGCCATCAACTTTCTACATGTTAACAACATAAATTATTCTATCATTATTTGTTAGTTGCAACAATTATCGTTTCAAGAAAACTTGTGAGCATGGGTAGGATGTTTTGTTTGTTTGTGTATTATGTAAAACTAATTAGCATCGAGCTATGGATGATTGAGGAAGTTTTGACATTGAATGGAGGTCTGGAGAATAAGATAGTGGAAGACATGATAAGAAGGAGAATTTGAAAGCTATGCAGGCAAGTTTTTCTTTTTTCATCATTAGTTTTAAGAGATGGTAGGTTTGACTTGTAATTAATAGTTGTTGATTTTTGCTGTGCCAGTGACTACACTATGGCAAATAATATGTCCTTGGTAGGAATAAATTCTATAAGGGGTTGATGTTGAGCATTGATGACGAAAAAAAGGAAGTCTGAGTTGTAGAGAAAAGGGGCATGCAGAGGGATAAGTATGCATTTTGAATGGGGACCTTTGTTGAATCTCTCTTTACTCCATGTCGTAGGGCAGGTGTATGAGTGAACATTAGAAGCCTTAGTGGGGTGTCCTTGGGTTAGGCATAATGAAAGAAATGGGGATAGAAGTGGGAAGTCAATAGAGATATATTTGCAACCCATATTTGCACAAAAATCTATCTTTCCTTTGTGGTTCTAAGCAAACTTGGTATACGTCAGTCATACTTTGATCTAAACATGGAAATCAAGATGTCTTTAAGATTAAAGTTTATTAGATAAGGACTTAATGCTCTTATGCATTGTTGCCTTTGTTGGAGAAAGGTTAGTAGCTCACATGGATTGAAAGAACATTAAGGGTTCTAACCTCAAGCTACACCTTAGTAGATTTTAAACTCTTAACGTACGGTTTTGTACATGGCATCAAACTGTTTGCCGCCACTATCACAAGTTAGTGAGAGATCATATGTATGTACTAGTTGGCACTTCACACATAAAACATTGAACCTTGTTCTAACAAATTAGTAGCACCAATGGACTTTTTGGTAGCATGGGGTTTGCAATTTTGACAATGTAAGTTGTTGGAATTGATGGTGACGTAGAATTCCCAAGGTTTGTGTTTCTACTATGAGTTTCTTATGCATAAGAGATTTGTTTTACTCTCCCTTCTTTTCGGTTACACTAGGTTCACATAATGAAAGCAAACATAGAAAGTGCATTATTACAGTTGCAAATTTTCATTTTTCTACTAACATCATATTTGACTCTTCTAAGAAAAACATATAACAAACTTAGTTGAAAACTAAACAAGATAATATATTATCATAAGTTGATGGTATTTAGAATACCGAAAAACATTTAGCCTAAATTTGCATACACTTTTAGTAATTTTCAGTTAAACATTTGCAATGTTTAGACTGATGCATGTAGTGCAATTACTATTACATGAATGCAAAATGGAAAGAAGATTCGGAACAATTCAAAAGTATGAAAACAATAGAAGCTTATTCTACATTATTGAACATAAGCTCTAGAACTTTCGAACATTATTAATGAAGCCGATGCATCAATTCGTAGGAAGAGGCAGCTCCTTTCAAGATTTGATTTGTTGTTGGATTGAGAATGTCTATTCTATTATCAATCCCTTCCTTCATTGAAGCTATATTGGTCTTTTCAAGTTGTGGCTATCATGCACCCAATGGTGCATCCACTTCAAAAGCTCAAGACCTTATCATGCCTTCCAATTTAAGACCCCACTTTATATTGTAAACACTAAACATTTTAGCTGTTGGCCGATATACATTAACCTTAAACAGCAAATCAGGTTTACACCTTGAATATTACATAAATATTCCCCCAGGTTTAATCCGTTAATATTACATTGGGTTTTTTATCCTCCTAAACTTTATACCCAGTTCATTTGGTAAGCATTCCACTAGGTTTAAACCATCAATGTTGCACTAGGTTTATATCTCAAACTGTCAATCCTAAACCCTAAACTATTGAGTATTTTAAAAATTATTGCTTTAGGTCTAAATAATATCCCAGGTTTAATTCCTTGATATTGCATCAAGTTTACATACCATAGCCTAAGGTCAGTTTCCACATTGACAAAACAAATAATTATTCTTTTTTTTTTTTTGAAATTATTATTTTTTCCATGATGTACTATAATATTGTTATATGAGTAATGAAATTATTTAGAGTGTAACCTATCATAATTACAACATGTCAACTTCATATTTTCACAAAAACTTGTTTCACTATTTGGACCATTATTTAATAACGAAACAACCTTAGGGTAAGGCAGTCAATATTGCACCCAACTCATTCCAAAATATTCAACTGGGTTGGTTCTAATTACCAATCTTGCTTTGTGTTTATATACTAAACCCTCAACAGTTGACCATAAACTGCTGGATTTTATTTTTCCTAATTATTAGACAAATCCGCAAAGTCACCCTGTCTTCACCCTGTCTTTGGGCCTCCTTTCACCCCCTAACCCCTCGTTTAGTGGTATCCATAAAGAAACGAAATTTTATTAAATCTCAGTATGAAATGATGAAACTCAGTACAAAATATCAGGTTTAAAACCTTAATATTGCACAAGGTTTGAAGACCCCATATTGCATTGGTTTCAAAGTTTAAACCTTGAATATAAGAGTTGGTTTACACCATCAATATTACCCACAGTTTCAATTGCAAACTTTTTGGCACATATATGAACAATTTTGTACTTAATTTTGCTGTCCACCAGCACCTCTATCAAGCTCCCCTTTTGTGGGTATGAACACAAACACCAGTTTATGATATTTCCAACTGAACCTGCCTACAACATGTAGCCCACTCGGGAATCTTCTCCAGTTTTCCTGGATAATGAGAGTGAGACCTTCCTTGCTGAAATCTATCAGTGCTTGAATTGTGTATTGAGGAAAGTTGGGGAACCAAACCTGCCCTACTTGCAACACCCAAGGGAATTGGCTGCCCTTGGGTTTGCAGGAATCTTGTGAGACTCTCTTTGTTTATACAACCACAATCCATACCAGAGAACCACTGGTACATCCCATTAGTACAGTATGTGCCAGCCTTCCTGAGTCTCATAACCATACCTTCATCAAATTATTCCCCGACCACTTGTGATTGTTGTCAAGCTTATTGGTAGATTCCCAATGATTGCATGCTGTCTCTGAATTGTACTTAATAGGCCTTTCTGGAGGAACAGTAGGCTTCACCTATGGAAGAGGGAACACTCAAAAAGAGGGTATGCAGCTTAACCACTTCAAGAGAGCAGAAACATGTTTGGAATCACTAGCCAACTGTCAAATGAACAACACCCTTCACAGCCATAGTCTTAGGGCCTCAATGCTGGCATATGTGAGCTCTAAACCTCAACTCCCAGGCATCTAGCTCAGACCTGAAAACCCAGTCAATAAAATAGTTTGATCCAGTCCCTGGATGCATCTCATTCCAGTTGAGAAGATATGCACCAATTCCAACAGTTCTTCTGGACATGTAAGTGTGACGGAAACCTCATGGTAAGCTTCCTAAATTAGGCAAGAATGCACTCAGTGCTTGAGAGGTTCTCAATGCCTAACCCATTGCCCTTTTGTATGACAACGTGAATGACATATCTTATCTCCCCAGAGTCTAGCTTGACCTCATGAGAAGTAACTGACAAACCTAATTGCTTGTGATATCCATGTATGAGATACAGGCACTAGAATCCAAGGTATGGTGTGCTGGGTCTCTTCTAACAGAATGCCCAATGGCAGCAGTAAATTGGCTTTTACAGTCCGTTTTGGATGAAGATTTACAGAAAAACACTGTGAATCTTCTTTGGGCTGCTAAAAAAGCACACTTCCACAGTGTCATGGAAGAAAACCTGCAGCAAGAAATGACTATTTCTCAGCAATAAATGACTATTTTTCATTGCCCAACTACAATGACTGACCTATGTGGTGTCGCTCACTTTGTACCCATCTTTTCAGGTTCATGGTGGGGCTGGGGGAGAAACTAAACAGTGCACACTAGATGTGAATACTGATAGAGGGCTGCAGCTGGGCATGGTCTAAGCCCCCAACCCAAAAGAAGCCTGGACCTCTTCTGTTAAACCATGTGAACACCAGAATTTGCAGCAAGACGTACAAGGAGCAGATTTTCCTTGCAAGAAAAACCTGTGACAACTTTGAAGAATACATCTCAAGCACTGTATGGATGAGCAGTGAATCTCACATCAGTTGAGACAATCAAAGATTTCCAATCATTGGATTTTTTGGTGTGCACATTCAACCATCAACCATGCCCACATTGAACACTCTGACTCAACTAATGACATCTCCCAATTTCTGCCAGATTCATGTAAGATAAGCTCTGATGCTTTCAGAATGGGCTTCTCCTGCCAGAATCCTTCCACAAGTCAGGTACAAGTCCATCTTCTTGCTTGAGACCATCAGATCTCTGCTACAGAAATGGCTGACTAAAACATACAGTAATGTCATTTGTTCCTAACAAAACCAAACTCAATCAATATGTGTGAGGATTTCCAAGTGTTCAAAGAGGAATACCTGGAGGCTTGGGCTTGATCTCCCAGTTCTTCTGCTAAGGATGCAAAGATAAATTGGAAGATGGTTCACCCTCCTCCTGGTGTCATGAGCAGCAAGTACAGAACATCTAATGCTATTTGCAATACATTTGCCATGCTGTCTTCTTCTAAGGTAAATCCCCTCATTTGCTGCATTACCTTGATACTGTCCTCTTCTTTTGATTTTGGTTGCCAAACAAGTGCCCTGAAAAACATCCTCTGGACATTGGTCTTCCCACCAATTTGTTTACTACAGGCGCCACTGTTGGTCTCGAAAAGGTGCAGAACGCATGCTTGTGCACTTCAGCTTGCCAGATCCTTTGCACAAAAGCTTCAAGAAAGGAGCACATAACCTGAAAGGAAAAAATTCTGGAGGAGAATCAAATTGTAGATCCGCAGTCATGGACTTGATGGAGGTCTTATGAATAGAGTTCCATGAGATAGAAGGAATCTGATAGCCGAAGGACCTCACTGTCCAGGAAGTGAGGGTATCCTGCAGAACACTGTCAAAGCCTCCTCGATGCTCCTACATATTGCATTACATATCAATGAGGCTATTCCCCCACAAAGATATCCGAGTTGCATCCAGTTTGAATGATCTGTTCCTGAAATGTGCCGGCCGTTTTCAAGTTCACCTAAACTAGCACATGTATTGATCACCTGAACAAAAGAGAATTTGTTCAGTACTCATGCCTTCTTGTTGCATTTGTCGGAAGCGCTGTATCACCTTCTCAGGTTTCCCATCATTCACAAAATTTGTAAGCTTCATATTATTCCATTGCAGCAGGGGTCTTCAATTGCAATTGTGCCTGGTGCCATTGCAGCCATCTCTGCTGCCACCCATAAAGGGAAGATATTGCATCTTCCATAGATCGTGTCCAATCTCGCCATTTGCTTCGAGAAGATACTAGTATATTATCAGGTCAAGACTTTTCGGCAGAAAACACACACACACACACACACACAAACACACACTTGGGGTGTGTGCAACTCTTGTGGTCTCGAAAATAGTTGCAGCCGCCTTTACACGGCGACTGCAATTCCTGCACTGAAGATAAGAACATAAAACCCTTCACGACCTTTGCCTATCGCTCGCGATCCTCGTAAATCCAGTAGACAAGAACAACATCCAGCGTCGACCCAAACCGAATTCTTTGTTCCACCACCACCATTCGCGGATTTCTTATTCGGAAATTCCAGTTTGGGCGTCCATCCCGCCGCGGATTCGTCAGCGGGCAATTGCCCTAAAACCCTTGTGAACCCCCACACCCTAAAACTTTTGAAAGCTGGAGCGGCAGGAACGTGGTCCTGTTGGTTGTTCGTGGAATTGTGTCGTTGTGCTTGGACAAGTTTGTTGCGCACAAGATTGCCGAACTCTGTAGAGGAAGTAGGAGACATCTGAAGAGCTATTTCTAGCAGTAGCAGCGAAGGACACAAGAATCAATGAAACTTGGAATGTTAAGTGCGAGATTCAAGCAAGCTCAAGAACCCGTCTTTGAAATCTGTAGCTCATAGAAAGGAAAGAGAAACATTCTTTGCGATGTTTGAATTCTGGTTTTGAAGGAAGAGGTGTGTTTCTTGGGGGCAAGACTGAGCGGAGTTGGAGGGTAGGGAAGAGAAAGAAGTAGACAGAGGATGGCTTTGATGATGGAGAATGGCGTAGAAACAGATGAGGATATGTGTGCCACAGTGATGGCGAGGTTTAGGAATTCGCAGCAACCGGAACACAAGCATTTGTGTGCGGTGGTAACCGCGATGGCTGAGGTTTTGCGGGAGCAGTCTTTGACTCCTTCCCCAACGGCCTACTTCGCCGCCGCCATGTCATCTTTAGATCGGCAGACAAAGAGCCCCTCTCGCAACGAGGCAGTCACAACAGCGTTGTGCACGTTTCTGGCTCTGGCGCTTCCTAAGATTCCGGCTTCCGTGCGCCGATCTAAAAGCGATGCTATCTTGAAGCTCTTAGTCAAGCTCTTGACGACTGAAGAAGCCAATGCGGCGACTGTGAAGGCAGGATTGTCATGTGTGGAGAATGTTTTGGTAGCAGCTGATAAATCCAACTGGCTTGCTCTAGCTCCTTCCTTCAATCTCCTTCTCCACCACTGTCTTGATGCTCGTCCGAAGGTACCAAAACATCATCTGCATTGTGTACCCATTCTCTTTTGCACATGCTCTCTGAATTGTTCCTTGCTTTGCAACATACATTCCTTCATGCAAATCTCTTGCTTGAGATTGTAACTTTGCAGAGAGGTGTAATTTTAGGTCTTCCTTGTGTTGGAAGGCTGCAATATCCTTATGTATTATGTGCACCTTTGATTGAATGGTTGCACTGCAACTTGAAGTCTGCAAGAAGAGGATCTGGAATACAAGTTTGTGAAATGGAGCTATGTCTTTTTGGCATTGATTGCTAATCTTTCTTCTGTGACTGTAGCTTTTGATTTTCTGGTGGTGGTTGTTTTTCAAGAGATAAAGGCTCCTCCTCAGGTTCTTCAGGGGTTAACTTGAACTTGATTTGGATGTCTGACAACAGGTTCGAAAGCGTGCCCAAGGATGCATTGTGGAGGTGTTGACAAATCTTCATGGAACCCATGCATTGACAACAGCAAGTGACAGTGTTGTCAGTCTGTTTGAGCGGTCACTGGCAACAGTGTCTAAGTCTCTATCGGGTGGGAAATCAGAGATGGTTCAATCCTCTAACACCACAGGTGCAGTTGAAGTTCTTCACATGATTGGAGCACTGAAGCAACTCTTGCCACATTTGTCAGCAAAAGCAATTGGCCGGATCCTGCCACATTTGGGCATGCTGCATGAGCTTCAGCAGCCTCTTTTAACCCGAACTGTTTTGGATACACTTCAGGCTCTTTGCATGTCACCAAGTGCAGATATTCCAGCTGCTTCTTTGGGGGAGATTTTAGGACGGTTGGGATCTCTGCTTTCCTCTGGAGAGAGACGGAACTCTGTAGATGAGGTCACAGTTATCTCTCATGTGATTCAGCATGGGTTTGACAGACTTCATGGTGCTGATCATCACTTGTGTGTCACCAAGCTGCCCGCTGTCTTTCACTCTCTTGCAGGTATGCTGGGGAAGTTCTGAGAAGTGTTGGTGGCTTTAGGTGTTGGAAGTCTTTGTGAGTGATGTCCAGAGAAGAAATTTCAGGCTTCTGCTACTGCAATTGAGAAATTGCAGAGTATAACTGTGGCTCTCTCCTTGCCTTGAGTGTTTTGCTCCTGTTATCTCAACCAGTTTGTGCATGTGCATGTCACTGTGTCACCAAAGGTTTTGGCAGTTGAAAGTATGTGCAATGAGGTCTGTAATCAGTTCTGAAAAAAAGCAAACATATCAGGACTGTGTACAGGATCAAGTTTTGGAGAATTTCAATTTCTAGACACTAGCAGGGTTTAATCTAATAACAGAAATTCTGGTATGGTGTTGAAATTTGCAGGACTTTTGGCGTCAGAGCAAGAAGGGATAGTATACGTGGCTGGAGATTGTATGAGAAGCTTGGTGGCAAGCTGCATTGATGAGCCCATGATTAAGCAAGGAGTGAGCCAACTTCAATCACAGGGGACACAACGCAAAGGCGCTTTGACTGCAATCGAGCGTATCTGTGTAACTTGTGAGAGTACTTTGAGCTATCAGTATAGCACAGCCTGGGATATGGCGCTTCACATCATCACTGCTCTCTTTGATAAATTGGGTTGGTGCAATTCCCTTCCTACCTGTACCTCTTTGTTTTGATCAACTTTGAGTTTTGCCTTTAGATTTTATGCTGTGTTTAGAGTCACTGCTGATTGGGAGGGTGAACAAATTCAGAATATGCTAGGAAGTTATTTGAAGATGCCACCCAACTTCTTTGTGGATGAATTTGAAAGGCTTTGGTAGGAGTGGCTCTATTTCAGGATTAAGGCTTTGGTGATTTGCTCCAACTTCTCATGTGATGACAGGAAGAGATTCTGCTGTGCTCATGGTGGGTACTGTGAAGACCTTGGGGGATTTGCAAAATCTTTCTGACAATGATATGCCTTACCGTAAGCAGGTACCATACTAAATGGCAAGCAGGAAGTGAGGGGATGCTTCAACTGATTGGCATACTTGCAGGATAGAAGTACATAGACCTAGTCTTGTTGGCTCTGATATGGGAACAGTTGCTCAACATGTCAGTCATTTGGACATGACAATGAACATGCTGGGATGTTATTCTTGGTTCTTAAGAAGTTCTGCAGATCAAATACTTGAATGGCATGTAGGGTATGTAATGAAGCTAGATGTTTAATCACAGGTGTTGTAATCAATGAACAGCATTATTTTTTATCTATGTTGAGCAGTGTTTGAAACTATGTACTAAGATAGGCAACTCATAGATGATAAGGTCTGTTGTATGTGCTGAATTTGCACCACTCAAAGGTTAGCTTGTTTTTCATTTCTGCAGCTTCACAAAGCTGTGGGAGCAGCAGTGGCAGCTATGGGTCCAGACCAACTTTTGGTTTTGCTTCCTCTGGAACTGGATGGAGCAGATCTCCTCAAGTCACGAGTGTGGTTGCTACCCATCTTGAAGCAGCACACAGTGGGGGCCCGCCTACAGTTTTTTTCAAGCACTCTTCTTCCTCTTGCTGCCCGTCTACGTGAGCGTGCACACAAGGTCAGTTTCTCTTCATTGGCTGAGTTGTACCATTTAAAAGTTCAGCCTATTACAAGATTCTCAGTCCTCGTGTTTTATTCTCATATCCTGGTCTCATATGAGTCTCATTTTACAGCATTTCTCTGTAGGATGGATTTAGCATCAGGATAGTGTCCAGGGACCTGCAGTGTGCCTCCAGTGATTTTCACAGAACTATATGTTTCAGGGGGGGTTTCTGATAGCTGTATTTTTCTTGGAATATGGTTTGTTGTGGAGTGCATGGTGCAGTCTATTGAATCTTTCTTCAGCTGTCTCTGTTGTTGGTTCTTACAATTCTGGCCTTGTTCTTTAAATGTACCATTGGCTTCCATAGTGTGCTGCAGATGGAAAGCCCATTGCTATGAAGAATGCTGAGTCCTGTGTGCAATCAATATGGGCTCTGTTGCCATCAGTGTGCAATTATCCTGTTGACACCGCTCAAGGCTTCGGGCTGATTGCAAAAGCACTGGGAGATGCACTGAACAAGGAGCCAGAGCTCAGGGGTCTCATTTGCTCCAGCTTGCAGGTTTTCTCTCTCTGTCACACATAGATGTGTTGCAATTCATCTGTATCTTAGGCTTGTAGAAACTTCTCAGACAACTGTGCATTACGAAGTTTCCTATGCTATGTACAAGACATCAGTGATGTCAGAGCATTGTAAAATGAGGCTTTGCAGGAAACTTGTGCACTGAAGTAGCTTGCCAACCCAGCCTGCTGCAGACACAGATTGCAAACTGTCATGCTAATGTGTTGTGTGTAATTCCCTAGCTCTATTGGTTTTGGATGATAGTATGAGTACAAGAAGGTGGGACTCAGATTTTCATAGGACTTGGTGGTTTTAGACATTGGTGTGGCAGAACCAGGAGGCAAGAGGGGATCACCTAGAAGGGAAGAAGTGGGCTAAAACAAGACCAGGGGAAAGGTCAGAGGAAGTCAGTGCATCTGAGGAACGTGCACATGCTCTATACACTCCAGAGACAGCAACTGCAAACTTGAAAGCCATTGCTGGATATTCTCGCAACTTTTTGCCACTGCTGTTCAACCTTTTTGTTGCATCTGCCCCAGAGAAGCGGGGGGATCTGCAAGTAAGTGTGCTGCTGGGCATCTTGTGAAGACACAGAATGAGCAGATATATTTGTTAACTTATATATGAGTTTGTGGTTCTGAAGCCTCTACTCCTTATCTATTGTAGGCCACAATTGGGGCAATCGCTTCCATCTCGGACAAGCAGACTGTTAAGAGCTTCTTTGTGGCAATCATGAAGAAACTCCTTCAAGCCACCATGGAGGCAGCTACTTCAGCCACTCCAGTAGAGGGTGCAGGCCAAATGGAGGTGGATGCACCAAAGCCTGAAGAAAGTGCCACCTCACGGAGGTAAGCATATTATGTGCTTTCTGCCTTCAAAGATCAAGTCAGCAGGGATTTCTGGATATTGTCATTCCACTGCTTGATTCTGTATGGCAAAGGACATAGGTTGTTTTGGTGTGCAGTTGATAACCAGCTGAACCTGTGAATTCTTATCACACAGGTGTGTCTTCATGGATCTTGCATTGTCTCTTGTTGAAGGCCTGGATAGTGAGGCTCTAGGCATGCTTTTCACCACAACAAAGCCTGCTTTACAGGTGTGCATTTTTGTGTGTGTTGCCTTACAATACAATCTGGCATCAAATTTTTTCATGTGTGATGGTATGATAGTCTGACACTTTGTGAGTGACTCTCATAAGGTTATGGCCACACTTATTGTTAATGTTACCTTCAACCTGTTGTGGTGGAGATATAGACATGTATGTATATGTATCGCTTAGCCCTTTTTTCATGAGATGTTAAGTGATCCAAGTTGTAGACACATCTTCCAAATGAGTGTTAAGGGTGTAAATGAGAAAGCAACCGCTGTGGGCTTGAGGTTGTGTAGTAAACCCTGATGCGGGCAATTGAGCTTGCCAATTGCCAGTAGAATTTTAGATGCAGTGTCCAGTTAATGGAAGAGTGTCTCAGTCAGCAGAGCAGGCTCTTTCTCATGGTAACTGATTCAAGGCATTGGCATCTGTAGGATAATGATGGAGCCGTGCAGAAGAAGGCATATAAAGTTCTTGCCAGCATTTGTCAGGTGGGTTTATGTTCATATGCACCATCAAACTCATTTATATATATCTACCAGCACCTTACTGATGTCACTTCTTATTGCCAGCAAAAAAAACATTTAGTAAGGAATCTGGTCTTCCAGGTATGAGAATGATGAGCTTCTGCAACACATCTGTTGGCCTGGACTGCTCTAGTTATATTGGCCACAGCAATGGTTTGAAGCTAGGATAAGGGTGTTGAGCGCATGGGTGTGCTACATGCAGAGGGCTTTTTGTTCTACAGAGATGCTTACTCTAGGTTTTCAGGTAGCAATCAGTATGGTATTCAGTCCCTTTGTAAGTTGAGAGTCATTTACACCAAGCATTCTTTTGATGAGAGGCACAACTGTTGTCATTGGAAGCCATCTAACTGGAGGGAGACCCACAGACAGATTGGGATCACTCTGTTGCACATTAGCAACAGTATGTAGATAGAATCATTGTCCAGTCAAGACTTAATCACTTACAGTTGGTTGACAATTGTGGATTTAAACAGGGGAACATTGGCTTTATGTCTCTGAAGTCAGAGGAGATTCTAGAGACTCTGCTGACATCTCTGTCCAGTGTGCACTCCTCCGCTCGACGCCACCGACTCATTTGCCTCCATCACCTTATCTTGCATCTGTCGAAGGTTAGTGCATTATATTCTTGAGCAATGTGTTCCTTTGTTGGCTTCATTCAGTCTCTTGAGTCAGAAGCACCTAGTAGCAGATCTCAATTTTGCTCTCCTTATAAAACCAATGTTGCCATGTTCCACCATCTGGTGTAGCCATTGAGCTTCTCCTTTTCTATCATAGCTACATTTTCTTCAGGATGGGTTGACCATGCAATCCAAAGCTTTTCCAAATCCTGTTATGTGTTACCATGTGTGACACAAACTGAACAGGTTTGGAACCAATTCAATCTCATGTGAGTCTGTGGCTTATTGAGCAGTCAGGGGATGAGAGGAAGGATGAGGCAATAGCAACTCTGATTTCTGAAATTATTCTAGCCACAAAAGAGGTGAGTAACATTCTAATCTATTGCACCTACTGTTGTTGGTCTAGAGGTGGTGCTTATGTTTCTTGTACTGTAATCTTTCTGGAAGCATGGTCAGAGGAATTTTAGAAGTATCTTAAGGAGTTTATCTCTTTTAATTCTTAAAAACATATCATACTATTCTGGAAAACATACATGTTTTGAGATTACTGTATATGCTGCATGGAACATGTTATGCTAGGATGAGGAGTTGGGAGTGAGACAAAACTACTTAGTTCAACCCTTGTTTGTTTTCTTCTTTATTACAGACAAACAAGAAGACCCGAAATGCAGCCTATGATTTGCTAATCAGTATTGGGCATGGCATGGAAGATCCTGAAAATGGCGGGTCCAGAGAGAGGTTGCTGCAATTCTTCAGCATGGTGTGTCAGTTAAACCGACCTAGGAACTGCAGACTGGGTCTATGGCTGCTATTGAATGTCTTAGAGAGTTATTAGTCAGTTTACTGTTTTATTTGTTGATTAGCTGAGACACTATCTAGTCGTCTTTAATGTGCAGCAACCTGAATGCCCTCTTGGCCGCCTCAGGTCTCTTTATGTAGTTGAGAAAGGCTTGCATTGGGTTGCCAATTGTTGGTGTTGAAGAGAATGTTGGGGGGCAGAAGAGTAGAGTTAGAGTTTGCCTGTGGGTTACAGTCACAAAAGATGGGCTCAAAATTGTACTCAATATGTGATGTTTTGGTTCTTGTTGTGGGCAGATAGTGGGATGCTTAGCAGGATCCACACCACACATGGTGAGTGCAGCTGTAGTTGGGCTGGCGAGGCTTCTCTACGAATTCTCTGCAGAGCTTGGTCACACAATCCCTGACCTTCTGCCGTCTGCGCTTCTTTTGTTGCGGACCAAAAGCCGTGAAATCATTAAAGTACGCACATGAATGTCTCTCTTTGCTGTCTTTGTGGTTTACTCATAACTATGTTGCTCTGTTTTTGTAAGATCTTCCATGATATCTAAAAGTTTCTGGAACTAAATGTCAAGGAGCAACGTCTTATATTGAGATACTGGCACCAGTAAATGGAATGCATAATAAGAAGGAAGCTTAGTCAGCATGATTGATATTATTATTGAGTGCATGTTTTGCCAAAGCTTCTGCTCCAAGGGAAAATGGATAATAGAAGAGTAATTGGATGTCAGGTTCACATATCATCTTAGACTGTCCAGTGTATATTAGCATTAACCAGTGGGTGTTGGCATCTTGATGGGCTGCATTGAGGGCTTTTTCTTTGTGCAATAATGTAACTTCTGTTCTGAGTTTTCTGAGTGTGTGTTCCTTGTGCTGTGAGTTCAGTCAGTGTTGGGCTTGATAAAGGTTGTGATTGCACGGTTACCGGCAGTAGAGCTGGACCAGCATTTACGCAACCTAGTGGAAGGTTTAATTCTCTGGTCTGATGACTCAAAAAACCATTTTAAAGCCAAGGTTTGAAAATTCTCCTTGTTATTCTGCTTCTTCCTCTGCATATGCTCTGTGTGTGTCTAGTGAATAGGCTTCTTTTGCTTTCAGGACGTGGGCAAGCTAATTTTGGGAATGAGTTAAGTGTCAATCCCTGTTCAATGGTTTAGTGGTGTCATTGCTACAGGTGCGTGCTATTATTGAAAGACTGGTCCGAAGGTGTGGTATGGAGGCAGTTTCTGCAGTGATGCCACAAGAACACATGAAGCTTTTGACCAACATCCAAAAAGTAGGTCTATGTCTGGTCCTTCACCACATCTCTATATTGTAATTGGATAACAATTGCAGCAAATCCCTTTCACTTGAGATTTGATCAAAGGAAAACAAGCATAGGTTGACATGATGTTTGTCAGTTGCAGTTCCAATAGCATGCTGATGTGTGTGAATGAAACTGCAGATTTCTTGTTTAGGAACTGAAGTTGAACTACCTGAACTTCCTATCTAGTGTGGCATGGGTGCTGCCTGGATCTTTGGGTTCATATGCATGACTTCTAGTCTTACTGCCATTTGCAATGTGATTTTGGTGTCCAGACAAAGAAACAAACAGAGAAGAAGAAGAAAAGTGTCAATGCCATGGAGGAAGAAACTGATAACAAGTCTGTCCACTCAAAAGCAAGCACAGCCAAGTACATGCTTCTGGCCTATCTTATCACAAGCGTAACCTGTCACTCTTGCACTCTTGTTACATCTGGATTCTTTTATTCATTGTGTTTCAGTAACATTTGTGGCCTTGAAAAACTAACATGTAGCTTCTGTAGGCGGAGCAAGTGGAACCACACAGATGTGTTTTCTGATGACAATGAAGAAGATGATAGTGATGATGACATGTATGAGAGTACTAAGGCCACAAGTATGACCAAAGCAAGTCTTGCCTCCAAATACCAGGGCACTACAAAGTAAGTTTGTGGAAATCTTGCTCTTCTCTTCTTCTTTCCTTGCTCATGATGGTGGACAATGCAATAAATGGAGGGTTGAACAAGTGGTTTATTCAAGATGTTACACTTGGATTGCTGAAATGTAGGTCATTCATTTTAGTGCCATCCTTCTTGCAGTTTGTGCAATTAATTGGATGTGAATGTTGACTTTTGGCACATTGTGATCCAGCCCATTTTGGGTAGCAAATGACTCGAAGATCTAGTTATTTCTCTGTTGCCCCACAAGGAACAACCTGACTGGAGACCGAGTACAAGGAGATAATGTTGATCTTTCTGAACTCTATGCATGGGACATTGCAGGTCAAAGATTTTGCGTAAGTCAAATAAAAGGCTTCCAGAGGATGCAATGGATACAGGTGGAGGGGAGCCCCTTGATCTCCTAGACACACAAAGGACACGGGAGGTGCTGCGTGGTCCCAAGTCTCAATTGACAAAGAATGATGTTGATGATGAGGTTGAATTCACTGCTGATGGAAAACTTATCGTAGATGAAAGTGGAGACCGGATCCGGGAGAAGCTGAAGCGCAAAAAACAGTGGGAGGAAGATCACCCTGACACTGAAAGCCAGGGAGGCCAGAGCCTGAAACGAAGGAGAGCTGGTGACAAAAGTGTCTCAGGGAAGGCAAGATCAACCAGAGAACAAGCAGGGAGTAGGGCAGGAACCTTGCAGAAACCAAAGAAGGCACCGAGTTCAAGCTGGGCTTATACTGGCAGTGAGTATGCCAACCAGAAGAGTAAAGTAGGTGGAGATGTAAAGAAGGAAGGAAAGTTGGACCCATATGCTTACTGGCCATTGGATCCCAAAATGCTAAATAGACGGGAGGCAAAACGAACAGCTGCAAGGAAGGGAATGGCCAGTGTCATCAAATCAACCAAAAAATTGCAGGGCATGAGTGCAAGCAGAGCTCTGGCACCAGGTGGCCCTATTCGGAAGAACAAGCAACAAAAGGCCCACAAAGGCAAGAGCAAGGGTAAAGACAAGGCTTGAATCTAATTATTTGCTGGCAGATGCGAGTAGTTAATTAGTGGGCCATAATCCCAGCGACAGGGACTTCAATGTGGATTTTTGTGAGGCAAGGCATTGCATATGACTAGCAGAGTAGGTAGCTAAATTGGTAGGCCTAAATTTTTGAGGTTGTTTGTAGTACTACCAAAAGCTTTGGGAGAAGTTCAAATACGGGAGTAGGTCAAATTGAGTCTGTTGAGATTGTAGAGATTACACCTTGTTGAGATTGTAGAGATTATGCCTTGTGCAATCCAGGCAGCATCTCAGTCACAGATAACCAAATTTTCCAGGGGCCAGTGTGAGATTTGTATTGTCAATGCCACTTGACACAATGGGTTATGATATCTACCTTGTCTACCATCTCTTGTTTCCTCTACCATCTTTAAGGAGCCTCAGGCACAGATCTTTTGTACTGAGCTGTACTTAGTGTTTTTGGTTCTTTTTAGGGAAAGAGTACACAAGTGATTTCCTTTCTATTGTATGTGTTTACCTAGCCATGGAAACTGGTGAAAGATATACATGCATAACACTGGTTGACAGCTCAACCACCAACTCGGTAGAATTGAAGCCCTGATGATATGGTGAATGAAGTCTTGTCTGCAGCATCAGAGAGTTTGTGTGTTAGTGGAACTACCACGACTATAGCCTTTCTTACGTGACTATTGAGGACTCTTTCAAATGTGCAAGGTACTCTTCTCAGTCTTCCTCCCTCAGTTCCTTTTCTTTTACATGAATGCTTTATGCTTTATACCTTGACGTTCACTAGCTACTTATTGCATCAACGGATTTTGGACTTGAAGAACAAATGGGGCCTTGAAAAAGGAAGTTAATATTCTTACTTTTACATGCATGTGTGCATATTATGAGGAAGGAAGGCCAACCAAGGAGACCAAGCCATGAGTAGAAAGTGAGAAAGTTTGCATAATGGACCCAATCATCTTCCTTTCTTTCTTTGTTTTGCTAATCTTGTTGGTTTGTTTCTTTTCATAATGCTCTGTGTTCCATGTTTCTTTCTGTGTTGGCTTTGGCAGTTGGTTCCATGTGATAAAGGTGTTTTTTTTTCTTTTGCTTTGACTGTTCAATGTTTGTCTTTCTTTGGTAGCCTTGACTATCACTTAATGCTACGGCTTGATAGCTGGGCATTGAAGTTTGACCTGAACTTAGGCAGTGAGTGAAGTTTCTAGTTTCTAACCCACAAAATAAGCTTTTAGCAAAGCAAGGAAAGTATTTCCAAAGTAGAAGAGAACAGGGCAGATGACAAGAAGAAAGGAACCAGAAAGTTAGAGAGTAGAAAGTTACAGTACAAAGCTTTTGTTACACACATACATATATATACATATACCCTTCAAGCAAAGATACAAAGGCTGACCATTTTAAGTTAGCTTCTTGGGTTTCATTTACAAGAGTACTTTTGTGCAGTGGGTTCCATTTTCTTTCCCCCATTTCCTCTTTGTCTTTCTAGTACTTTGTACCATTTCCAGTGCTTTGTAGTCTTATTACAATTGTTGATTTTTATTTGTAATTGTTTCAGGCTTTTCTTAATTGTGAGTATGGAGATTTCTCAATTATCATGAGAGTTAGCATTGCATGTAACTTTTTTATATATTGGGTGTGTCTTTTCTTTACGTGAAAAAGAGCCAAATTACACCAGAAAACACGAAGACATCAGGCTCTCTCTCTCTTTTGTCTTTTGCAAGTCTCAAAAGGAGCAAATTATGGCAAGTAAAAAAATTGTGGCATCAGACCTTTTTGTCAAAAGTGCACATTTTTTTGGGGGGCTTTAGTCTTCCCTTTGCTTCTTTTTTAAATTTTGGGTTTAAAGACTGTAATGCAACAAAGAGAATGATAAGTTTCCATAAACTGAAAAGGCAAAAAAAAAAAAAGGGAGGAAGAAAGAAGACTTGGGGGAAAAAAGTGACTCTGGAGACCAAAGACTGATGACCTGACAACACGCGGAAAAGAAACATTACTTTTTGGCTTGTGAAAACAGATGATGGGTAGCAAGGAGGGGATTGTGTGTGTTCCATGTTTGACCAAGGTCAGCCTTTGGAAGCAGCCTCAAATCAAAGGATATATTGTAGCTGCTTATACCAATTGCCCATCTTTGACTATTTGTTGATTCTAGTCTCAGATCAGACCTGGGCAATGGGATGTAAAGAGCTTTTGTAACCCATTTTTGTTCCATTAATCCCCCAAAATAGCAACATATCCTGCAAAGTTCAGCTTTATTACTTATGTTTTATGCAAGTTTTATGCAGCCATCTGTAACCATTAACTCAACAACCCATATTGTAATCTTTTGTGCAATTTTATGTTCCCATTTTGACCATTAATTTTGTAACTCATAACAACATTTTGTGGCAATAATATGTTCCCAATTTGACCATTAATTTTGTAACTCATAACAACATTTTGTGGCAATTTTATGCAGCTAATTTTACCCATGTTTTCTGGAACCTAAAACTAGGTTTTATTGCAATTTTTGGCAGCCAGTTTACTATTAGTTCTGCAACCCATAACAATGTATTTTTTTTATGGCAATTCTGTGCAGCCAATGTGACCATTAATTGTGCAACAGGTGCAAAGCAGTTTTTATATAGGAATATACTCGGAGGGTGGGTTGGGTTTTCATGGGTTCTTTTCTTTCTTTCTTTCTTCTTTTTCATTGCATGGGAAACTTATGAAAATAGCTTTCTTTTTTAGTCATCTTTTCAAGATTCAGATGCTCATGCTATTTGGGCTTTGGGGGGGGGATGATAACATTCAGTCTCTCAAAATTTGACTGAAAATTTCTCAAGCCAAAAATAGACCACGTTCAACTTCTTCCAAGTGACCCCACTTTGTGGGTCATCTTTTGTGCAAATTAAGGTTTCATGTGCTGCTTGCTATACAGGATGTCATAATACTTGTGTGCAATTAAACCATGTTCATAAGTATTTCACATGCTTGATATGCAAAGCAACACAATTCGCAAAAATTCAAACTATTCTTGATGCAATCCCATGAGCTCAAAATGGAACTCTACCCGTTAGCTTAATTGCAAAAATTCAAATCATTCTCGAGCTCAGAATGAAATTCTACCCTTTAGCTTATATAGCTAAACCAAAGCAAAAGGTTATATAGCTAGACCAAAGGAAAAGGTTACATAGGTAAATCTTTTTTTGGGAGTCTCCATAGAGTGAGTGTTCTTTTATGATGGGCATAATCAAAGAGGCCCATCCCCCCAACCCAAAACAAATGGGTCATCACACAATGATTTGAAGAAGAGTGATGCCAATGTCCTCGTCCACAAACATAGTACACAAAATTTTCAAATAGGCATAACAAGAAGTCAGCCTTTTGGGAAAAGATTGTGATTGTTGAATGTTTGATGGAATATATTTTGGTGAAATGATAGGAATGCTGTAGATAGATACGCTTTTTTTTTGGCTTTTTTACTATTGGGCACTAAACATTTACATGTGCTACAATGGGTGGGCAGGTCGAGTGTGAACTACATTGTACAATTCTTACCTTGCCCGCAAGTGCCTTGGGACACTATTCCTTCTTGGGTCACCCGAATTTACCTTAAGAAGTGGAAGTCCTTTAATTTGAAACTTTGGATGGTCCACCACTTTTGACCTACCATATGGTCATAAAACAACTTCGGGATCCATGCCTTAGACCCCATTATTTCAGGTGAGATAGTCAATTTTGGGTTGCACAAGACTATGTCCATAATTTTGGCTTCAAACTTCATGAACATGGGGCTCTTGGATGTAACATCCGTGGGGTGTGGAGAAAAGAGTCCACCTTGTGCTGTGGTTGGCCACTTCATCCATAGCAATTAATATTGAATAATTGTAAAGTCGATCAAAAGACAAATTTTTAGGACATACTTGGTGAAAATACACGTGGCAGAAAAATACACACTAGGTCCATTGATCCACCACAAAAATCAACTTGATTCTTGGCATCAATATGAGTTCTCTATTTGAATTTGCACTCTTAAAATGCATACACAAAACATCAATATAACTAAGATAATAAATACCCCGGCAGCTTTGACACTAATCACATCATTTGTACTCAAATGTTGAGATTTTCAACCAAATTTTTTTTAAATAAAAAATTTAATTAAAAATAGAAAATATTTAGGAATCTCCAAGAATATTCTATTTTCAACATGGAAATGTTCAATAATTAATTAATTAATTAATTTCAAACAGACATGTGTTGAAAATGTCCCTCCATTACAGTATATACATATATCCCCATTAAGTATATAGAATGTATACATATTTATATATTTACACATAAATATAGAATGACACCAACTTGAAGCTAGAGGGGAGTGGTTGCTAGAGGCCTAGAACCAAGAAATCCCATTGAAACAATTCCTCAAAAAATAGCAAAACAAATATTTCCCAATTCCAATAGAATCTTACAAAAAGTGCAGCTAAATTGAAATGAGAGGCAAAGAGAGGGAGAGAGAAGTCCAGGATTGACTAGATGTTGACTTGATAATTCTCAAGTCTCCACTCTCATCAGCATCTCAAGTCTTCACAATTCAATTTCTCCAATGACCCGTAACAACAACAAACAAACAAACAAACACTATAAGCATAATAGAGTGGGGCTAATTATGTCACTAATGAGGATGGTGATGGTGTTTGGGTGTTAACCAATGATTAGTGCAACAACACCCCGAAAATAATAACAATTTTTTTCAAAAGAGAGAAGCTTTCCAAAAAAAAACAAAAAATGGGGTCTTCTTTTTGTGCCTTCTTCACCTCTCTTGCTTTTTACCATAATAGACATGGGCTGGGCTTTTTTAAAAAGCCTTAGACTTTAGACTTTGGCATTTTGGGTGGGTTTTGGCAATTTGCTTGTGGCTTTGACTGACTAGTTTTGTTTTGTTTTTTTTTTTAAGGTAATTCCTTTGTGTGGCAAAAAAACTGGGTCATGGAAAAAGTGGCAAAGTCAAAAAGAAATAAGTAGAGGAGGAGGAGGAGGGGGAAAGGGGGAAGCAGAAGAAGGGAAGAAAGAAGAAAGAAGAAAACAAAGTGAGGAGGAGTCTTAATAGTAGTAGTAGCAGAGAGTTGTTGTATTGTTAAGTCATTTATTATCAAAGGGGATGATTTGTCCAACTGCTCACACATAAAGTGCTTTCTCTCCTGCAAACACTTCCTCTCTCTCTCTCTCTCTCTCTCTCTGCTTCTTCTTCTTCATCATCATCATCATTGCACACATAAAACACACTCACACAACAATCACTCTTCATCACAACAACAACAGATATTCAAATCAAAAAGGTTTGCAACATTCACCCAAGTTGCAATACACATTCATTCATCTTCTCTCATCACCATCATCATCTTCTTCTTCTTCTTTCCCCATTCCTCTCCCATCTCTTGTTCTCTACCTACTACCCATCTCTCTTAGGATTTCTCTCTCTCTCTCTCTCAGTGTTTGAGACTCTCTCTCTCTTTTCAACACTCTCTTTTGTCTGTGTTGGTTTTTTTTTTTTTTTTTTTTTACCCCATTTTGGGTCTCTTGAATGGGAGTATGATTAGTGAGTGAGCTTGGTGAGCTCCCTGCAAAAGATTTTGCGCTGTTTTTAGTAGCAGCTTGTTGTTGTGTTGTTGGGTCTTGTTTGTTTTTGAAGGAGCTCTTTCTCTCTCTCACTCTTTTTTTTTTTTTTTTTTTTTTTTTTTTTTTTTTTTTTTTTTTTTTTTTTTTTTTTTTTTTTTTTTTTTT
>Ga0209208_10001471_pt1 | contig 33300 bp, 27 predicted proteins | sample S1TSphfallax_3_FD_187694 | JGI IMG/M metagenome (GOLD analysis project Ga0209208, IMG submission 187694) | Host-associated microbial communities from peat moss isolated from Minnesota, USA - S1T2_Fd - Sphagnum fallax MG (SPAdes) (version 2) | ecosystem: Host-associated > Plants > Peat moss >...
CAATTCAACTAAAGTATTATGCTTCGTTGAGTCAGTCTAATAGGTCATCAATGTGATGCATAGAATAATAATTCTTTATAGTTATTTTATTCAAAGCATGATAGTCAATACACATCCTCAACTTGTTATCCATTTTATCCATGAATATGACATGTGTCCCATAGGATGACTTGCTTTGCCAAATATACCTTCGATTGGAGAGGTTGTTTAATTGTCTTTCAAGCTTTAATTCCTTTTGGTTTTACCTATATGATGTTTTGGATGGTGGAGCCATTCCAATAACCATTTTTATCTTAGGTATGCACCTACACCAATGGATGATGATGTGTCAAAACATGCATTTAAACAATTCAAATAATCTCTTCAAGTTGCACCAATCCTTTGAACTCCAAATTGGAATAAACCATTTTTAGTATATTGTGATGCATTTGGAGAAGCAATGGGGAGCACATTGTCCCAATTTGATGAAAATGGCCATGACCATCCCATTCATTTTGCTAGTAGGCAATTAACTTCAACAAAGAAAAATTGTACTATCATCAAGAAGGAAGGTCTTGCAATTATTTTCTCTTTTAAAAAATATTTCCATTATTTGTTAGATTAGAAGGCCAAAATTGTGACAAACCACAAGGCTTTGAAATATTTGGTTAACAAGTCTAACCCGAGTGGTCAACTTGTTAGATGGTTGTTGTTATTGGAAGAATTTGACCTTGAAATTGTTCATCATTTGAGAAGACATCATGCCAATGTTGATGGCCTTACAAAGGCATATGAAGGGGTGGGTGAGGTTTCAAAGGATGATGACTTTCCAGATGCATCAATAATGACTATTAATGCAAAAACAATGTTTGAGGAATATTGAGAAATCATCCAATATTTGGATGGCATGAAGTTTCCAAATGGAACCACAAAGGTGATGCGAACATAAATTGCGCACAATAGTCGAAATTACTTGATAATAGGGGACTGGTTCTACTTTTAAAGAGAACATTATGTTTTGTGATGAGCCATTAAAAAGGGTGGAACCTCATGTCTTTTTGTACAAATTTCATGATGGGTTTTATGGAGGCCATTTTGTAGGACAAATCGTAATAATTTTTTTTCGCAAGTAGGTTGTTACTGGCCCACCCTTTTCAAGGATGCCCATAATTATTGGAGAAGTTTACGACATATGTCAAGCTTATGCACAAAAGTCTATTATCGTAACTTTAGTTTTGGGCTTGTAAATCAAGGCAAGGGCTTATAAAGGTGCAAGCCATGGATGAAATTTGGGAGTCACATTTCATGCTCTCGGGAGTGTAGGAGAGTGTGAGGGAATGAACCCCCACATTCCCAAGTGAGCTTCCACTTTGGGAATTAAAATCCCAATGGACTTCCAAATTTTTAAAGGTCAAAACTCATTGGATTGAAGAGTTATTTATATTGTTGAAAAGATATTGAAGCCTAGATGTCTAAAATGAGCTCACATGACCCATTTGGGTACTTGAAACAAAATTTATGGCCAAAAGAAGGGTCAGGAGTCAAATTGCCAATTTGATTTTTGACCATTAAAAGTCGGGAATAGCCCCAATTTACTTGCGTTTAGGTGGCATGCCACGTACTGTTGGAAAGCTCTTGATAAGGGATACAAATTTTCTTTAGACCTTACTTCAATCGGAAGTTTGAACAAGAAGTTATGGGCCTCCAAAGTTGCAAGAGTCTCAATTTTGGGAATTTCAGGATTCGCAACGTGGGAGCCTCGGGACAAAATGACATTTGGGTGTAGGGCCCATGGCCAGACACAAAAAATACTATAAGGGGGAAGGTGGTGGCTTCCCCTAAGTCTGGGTCGTTGTGAGTCTTATGTGTCTATGTTTGCTCATGGCTTGAGCCGGGAAGTGTACCTTAATTTTTTATGTTTTTGTTGTTTTCATTTTTGGACTCATAGTTAAGTCTATCAAGGAGTTTAAGGTGCGTTATTTATTGTGAGTGCTCTTTTACACCCCATAACACCTTTGGGACCTTTTGAAAAATGGGGAGTTGATTTAATGGGGCCATTGTAAGTGAGTAGGAAAAAACATTAATTCATTATGGTTATAACAAACTACTTCACAAAGTTTGTAGAAATACGTGCTTTGAAATCCTCAATGAAACAATAAGTAGTAGGATTCTTATATTAACGATTCTTTATTCGATTTGGGAGATCATTTGAAATTGTTTCTAATAATGGTCCCCAATTTTTGAGTGATGTTGTGGAAAACATATTAACATGCCTTGCAATGAAATATATGATTATCGCTATGTATAAGTTTAGCACATATTGCCTAGTAAAACTGATCAATAGGACATTGTGTTCCATGTTTAAAAAAAAGGCTAAAGTTCATGTAAACATTTGTGATTGGGATTTCAAGATCCACCATGTTGTTTAGGTTTACAACACCACATATAAAATTGTCATGAGGTATTCACCTTTCGTTTAACTTATGGGATGGACTTTTTTTACCCATTGAGCTCAAAGTAATGACCTTACACATTGCCACAATAATGAAATTTCTTTTGGATGAATCCCAATGCCATCAATTGTTGCAATTTAGTGAATTAGATGAATTTTAATTAAAAACTTTCCAATCCATTAAGGTTGCGTAAGTTTAATAGAAGAAACTTTTGATAAGAAGGTGAAAAAGAATGAGTTCAAAAAAGGTGACTTGTTATGATGTTTAATGTTCAAAATCATCATAGGGCTTACAATAAGTTGTTGCCCAAGTGGTTTGGACCATTTGTCATCAAGAATATGTTTGTACATAATGGATATTATGAACTCAAAAATGTTGATGGTTCATCATATTTAAATCATGTTGATCATGACAAGTTAAAAAAGGTTTTGGATATGTGATTTTGAAGACAAAATCCATAATGAGTTCGGGAGTGATGTAATTTGATGCAATTATTTATGTAATTACTTAAGGGTTAAGTTTGATAAATTACTTGGTGGTTGGATTTCATACTTTAATTATGGTTTGGTCATAATTTTAATTAATATGGAAAGTCACGTGGAAGTTTTTTGTCACATTAATGTGCATGTTGAATCACATATGATAATTCATGTGTAAATTTTTTTTTCACATTAATGTACATGTTGAATCACATGGGGGAGCCATGTGATATGTAGAATAAAAAAAAAATCTTATTTAATTTTTTCTTGGCTAGTAAATAAGTGATTGTTTCTGACTTTTGAAGACATTTTCACTTGATGAAAATAAATTGTTATATGAATACAAAGTTTTATGGAATATAATTGTGAAAAGAATTAAAATTTTAACTTTCAAAAGTTTTGACATAGTTGTGAGTGTGTAGAATCCATGAGAAGAATATGATTATTGCATTATAATTACACATATAAAACAAAAAGATGAAAAAATATTTGTACAAACAAGAACATAAATTTTTCCATAATTATGTAACAAACATATATAGTTTCAGTGTTAAACTTACTTGTTTGTTTACATGCACATGCATGCTAGGGTTGATTGAGGTTGTGCTTATTGCAATTATAAATAGTAGCCTACTTAGGGTAGGTTTCTATAATCTTCCCCTCAAATAGTTGTTCTTAATGTTTTCATTAATTTTTGTACTTGGTACTCACATAGTTGAGTTTTTTATTTGAGATGTTGAGACACTAGAGCCATCCATAAAGTCATGCCCTATTGGGCCTGAGTTGCACCCCCTCATTGGATGCTTCATTCCCTCATTGGATGCTTCATTCACTCTTGGCTGTTGTTCCCAAAGTCATGAAATTTTATTAAATAAGGGTATGAAATACTACTGAGACTTAGGATTAAATGCACGATAGTTACAGTATACATAGCAGCAGTGAGTGGTTGAAAGCGCTCAGGAAAAGAAAGGACAGGCCAAACTCAGTTTAGTGCTGAACTGGAGTTTCATGCCCAGTGTACTTTGCTTTCCTGTTTTTCTTTTTGACATCTCGTCCCCTATGTGACCAAAGAGGGGGTTCTGTTGCCGTCTTTGCTGCTCCACTATTTTAGTGGGTTTTGGTATTATTCAGTTGTGGGTTCTTTCAAAAGTGGGTTGAGAAATATGGAGGTGAACATATAGAAATCCTTTAGCCACAACTTGACCAAATTTATTTTGCTGTTGGAGAGTGGGCGACTAGACAACATGGACACCTGGAGAAAGAAGTGAAAACAAGAGGGTTGTTGCATAACACCTGTGCCATTAAAATGGCATCCATATAAAGGATGATAAATATTCAACACAATAAATTGGAAACACATGGTGGTTAGCATGATGAAGCCCAAGTGGATCCTCCAGTTATGCTGCAAATATTTGTATACCATAGTTGAAAACCAGGTTCAACTTGCATTATATTATTTCTAAACATGCTGAAATTTTTACTCAAACAAAATTATCAATTATACAATTATTTTCCGTCAAGAAAAGCGCTTCTCTTTTAGAATATTTGAGAACATGTTATTTGTTGAAATGGGAAATTGAAAATTAAATAATTATTTGGCAGGGACGTGGTGAACCTACTATTCAACTAAGGTAGTGGACTCCACATGACCTAGAATGTAGGGATACCAAATTTTGGCCCCTTTCGTGGGTGCATCCCAACCTCTGAAGGGCATCAAGGGCAGAGCCAACAAAAGAGAACATGGAAGAAATGGGAAATAGTGATGTTGAGCACTGCATGCTGACACCACAGACCAGAGTTCTATGTTTTTAAGGATTGTGATAATTATTAGCCTTAGTGGCGACAGTGTACCTCAGCAGGCAACCATAAACACATGCCAGGAAACAAAATATGAACACTGCAGGGGAGGGTTCTTCTAGTCTTGCAATTTTATGGGGTTTACTTTCCCCTTCTTTTTTTAGTTGATATGCGTCATGTGATTGGAGGAGGGTTCGGTTCTTAGATTCGTGCAACTTGGTGTGACTGGTAAATAGCACAACACAGTTGTGCACCTCCAAAAAGAGTGTAATAAATTGGACCTGATTGCAGCTCAGTATTTCTGATTGGTTGATCATAATGATTGGTCGAGGTGGTTTGGGATTAGTAGTCCCCACGTATGTGGGGGTTCCAGTTACAGTTTTATTGGTGGGGTTGCCGAAACAAAAAAGTTTAACTTAGACATTTAATTTTATTATCCGGAGTGATATACTGAGCAACAGTAGAGATGTTCTTAGTGGTTCCGTTTCCTCCTGGTGGCCCACCTCGTTTGGGCTGTTTACTTGCCTGGACTTTGGTCCTTGCCGCTTGTTTCTTTTTCTCTCCCTTTCTTGGGTGCCTTCATTTTATAAAGTTTGGCGGGGTTTCTCATCAAATATGAGGGCCTACAGACCCAAAATAGTTAGTAACTAATAAAATCTTCAACTCCAGAATTCTGCACTCAAGGACTTTGCTGGGAATGGAACTTGGAAGGGAACAACATTAAACTTCCTTATGTACCCCACAGCAGCTTGAACAGTATGATACCAGCCATCAATCCAGCTTGACTGTAATGGGCTTTTTCCCGTCAGGACTGGGTGTCCCAGTAAACTCAATCAACTTTGTGCATGAATGGTCTATGTCTGTGAGAACTCTCATTATCTCTCGCAGAATGATCTGTCGCAGCAGTCTGGGCATTTCATGCTTGGAATGGGCCCTGACACACAAGAGAAATCATGATAACTTCAACACATGTTTCTCCAATAATTAAGTAATTCATTCTGAATTTTTCACTTCCACGATTAGAATATTCCTGAAGTTTCGATATTTTCCTTCACAAAATTTTCTTCTTTGGAAAAAAAAAATTTCTGCCAAAAATTTCATCATTTCTGAAAACCATATAATTTCTGTCGAAGCTGCCAAGTATGGTACCATAGTACCATAGTACCTTGGCAGCTTCCACAACCACTTACATTATTTTTAGGAATACTGAGATTTTCAAAAAATAATTCTTTTCGAAGAATAAAAATTTGTGAAGGAAAATCATCAATCTTTTGGAATATTCTATTTTAAAAAATTTAATTAATTATTCGACAGATATGTGTTGAAGCTGCCCTTGTACTACAATATTTTAGTTTTTTGGAAAATGCTCCTTTCTCCTTAGACAACCTCATATATGGAAGGGTTAACAAAACTACCAAATCTTGTAAGCATAGAATAAAATCCTTCTGCTAGATCTTGTCCTGTTACACCTAACACAATCTTCCCTAAAAACCATTATGTCAAGGAGCTTGCCCTCCCTAGGGAGCATTCTGCCCGTAATGTGCCTATGCGGGTCATCCCCAAAGGCCTTGCCTCAAAGCTTTCTAAGCTATGGAGCTAGCACCTTCTCTATTATATAAAGATCTATAACCTATCAAATAGACAGTTTCTCATTTCCTCTTAAATGGTACAATTAGCAATTCCATATGGAAGATGGTCATCCTGGATTCTGTCCGTTCTCTACACTACTACTCTGACAAGGCTGCCACCACTCTCCTTCATCTAAGGTGGATTATGGTGGTGTCCAATGTCACTCAAATGGTTGGCTCGGTTTTGTAAAATTTTGAAGACAACAACCAATTGTATAATGTGTGAACAACATGTCCTTTCAACAATCCTTGTGTCATGAACTTAGAGCAGATGAGAGAACATATTTCAAAGTCCTTTGTCAAAATGCTCAAATAAGTAGACAAGGAAATACAAATCATGCAATACACATTCATTACATTTCGTTCCATTCCTAGTTTTGAACTTCAATGAAATGAATGTGCTCAAAAGCCAATGTTATATATTGGTGTTGTTGAAAGGAACCTAGTACACATTATTGCACATCATAAAGAATGTTGTATTATAGGTCACCATCCATGAACCATGAGCATTTTGAATTCCATTTTAATAATTGAGAAAAATAATGTAATGTCATACAAGCATATTAAAGGATGAAAGTTGGATGAGCTTTTATGAATGATAAATGTTCAAGGAATGCATGGATTATCACTCAACTTACCTCATCTTCCCCCTTCCAGTCACTCTCATTCCACTCTCATTCTAGTAATATTTCTTGATATTCTTTCTACACATTGACCCTCAAACTAAATCTAACAACACAATCATACATAACATTATTGAATAATATTTGCTATCCAAATAATCATAAAATATATTCATATATAATTATTTGTACCTATAGGTATATATATTACCTAACAATAGGGAAAGGCACAACCAAAGGCCTTTAATATCTAAATTGGACAAATCTAAATCCTAACATATATTTAGACCTCCAACTGAAGGTAATAAGATCATCACATAATAGCATGTTGAAGCCATTCCACCATAAGAACAAAAGCTTATATTGAGATTGTTAATTTAGTCACCCAATCAAGTTTTAAGTAGGTTAGTGCTAAATTGGGTTAGCCTTGTTAATTGTGTTTTAGCTTAAGACTAGTTTAAATGTGAAATAAGTTCAAAATATTTCATGTTTGGCATATAATCTCAAGTTGTGTGTTTTCAAATCACTTTTGGTGATTTAAGATTGTAGAACACAAAAGTTTGTTGTTGTAAGTTTTTTGTGGTTTTATGCAAGTTTTGTTTATGCACCTTATTGTGTGAATTATATTATGTGTTTTGGTTTTGGATTCTTGTAGGTTTTGCAAGTGACTCATTTTTTGAATCATCAAAAGTGTGAGTCTAGATTTAGTTTGTTTAAACATTGGGTTTATTTTTGTTTAGCATAGGAGTTTGGCATGGCAAGTTGCCATCTTGTTTTGTTGTTATTTTTGTTGCAATTGGATAGGATGTACAACTAGGGTGGCATTTTTTTTGTTTGATGAAAAAGTTTTGGAGGTGATTTTTGTTGTTTTTGGATTGATTTTTCAGTTATCACTTTTTGAAGAGTTGGACCCCATAAAGCCTTAAGTCCCCAAAGTGCGAAGGAGGTGTGAAAGAAGTGTGGGAGAAGAAAAATAAAACAAGCGGGCAATGGGTCCTGCTTCTATTTATTTCTTATTATTTATCCCTCTAGCTTCTATGTCTTTTTTCTTTCTTTTTTCACTTTCTTGCCTTCTTTGTCTTTTTCTGTCTCTTTAGTGATACCGATAGGTGAAGGGTGTGGTAACAAGTAAAACACAAGTTAGTGCTCAAACCCATAAATGGACACAAAAGCTCATTCTTTGGATGTATGAAACCAAATGTTTGAACACAAAAACTCATGGCCGAGCCTATGGTAATAGGGCACTTAGTGAACACATATACGGCATTTGGTTATGGGTTTTGTTTGGAGAGGGGCTGGTTTACCCTAATTCACCCCAAAAAAACAAAAAAACTGTGTGTAACAGACATGCTCATCACGATGACGTAATTGAAAAGCAGTTGAAACTGAATCCAGCAAGTGCATTAAAAAAAACTTGCCACCCACGTGGCTTCAATAAATTCATTCCCAAGACTTCTTGAGCATCTGAATCCGCGAAGGAACGTAGTCATTCATCATCATCAATGACAAACAGACGTAAAGACTTACGCACAATGGGGAGGGAGGAACAGCGTGATCAGAGTTCTAGCAGGTACCCATCATATAGATGATCTCAAAAGCTCCAGCGACAGCAGCTCCTTCAAATCCAGGTGTATATATGTAATCTGTCACAATTTTTGCATATCCAGCAAGCCAGAGATCACTCAGGAATCCTACAAATTTGGAAGATGATGATCTTGACCTAAAAAACATTACTCCGGTATTCAGTTTTCACAAGCCCAGAGCAGCTGGCTGTGAGAGTTCTTCTTGGCGTGGCCAGATCCATGCACCATTTGGGAACCAACCCATCATCTGCGTGCAACTGAGATCTGACTCTTTCAGAGATTCAATGGCAAGTAAGCCTGGAGTGTGGTCAGATTGGCCATGGCAGAGCTTAGGAGCTTGGAAGGTACAAACTTTTGTAGAACTAGACTTCATTGAGTTGAATATCTACTGTCTTTGTTCTTCCTCCTCCTCCTCCTCCTCTTGTTTCTAGCATTCATGCAGTAGGATTTGGAGCTACTGAAGTTCTTTACCCTTAAAGGACTACATGTATGTTGTGTTTGATCAGTATCGACGTCTCCATTATCAGCTCTACTTTCAGCACTCTTTTGGAGATCCCAAGTTCTCAATTCATCAGCTCCGTGGATCACCCATTTGTTGCTGTTCTTCGTCAATCTTCTTCTTTTTCTTCTTCTTCTTGCAAAGTATTCGAGTTTAGATTGAAATGAAAACTAATTCTGGTGGTGAACGTGCTGCAGTATGCTCTGTTTGCTCCATTTGTGGTGAAGGCAATCCACGAGAATTTTTGGGGAGGCCTGCACTGGCAGCTGCATGGGGGGGGCAGCGACAACTGGTGTCTGCACATGCTGATCATAGCAGCACTTCGCTACCTCAATGGTCAGCTATGGATGAACCTGTCCCGCTGCTACTACCTCACCAGCAAGTACCAGATTCAAACCAAAGGCATTACCTTCGAGCAAGTGGATAGGGAGAGCAGTTGGTAATAATACGCACTACTTGATCTTTATCGTCTTCAGCTTGATCTTCCTCATGAATGCGGACTTGTAATAGTGTTCTGATCAGTTGCGTTCTGATGAGTTTTGTGTTGCATGAACACTGTAAACATTCACGAATTGTTTCTGGAAGTGGGTCGTGAATGAGATTTGTGGTAATAATAATCCAGACTTGGTGCTATATTCTGTTCTGTTGTTGCAGGGACGATAACATTCTGTTGCACGCGATTGTGGGAACAATGATGCATGAGCTGGTACCAGGGTTTACCTTCACGGCCTGCAAGTTTTGGGACCCAGTGGGCACTCTCATTCTCTTGCTTCTGCACGTGGGCCCTGCGGAATATGTCTACTACTGGGCTCATCGTGCACTCCATCACCACTATCTGTTCTCCAGATACCATTCCCACCACCACTCCTCCTTCGTCACAGAGCCAGTCACAGGTTTAATCTCAATTCACATCTCCCGCCACTTCAAACATTTGCACACTGTCTGGACTATTTGCTAGTGATCATCAGCTTATAGTAACCCCTGATCATGATCACGTGATCTCTAGTACCTGAAAATTTCTTGTTGTGGGGTTTGTTTTGAACTTGTGTTGCAGGAACTGTGCACCCATTTGCAGAGCATTTGCTCTACTTGGTGATCATCTACATACCTTTGGCGGGTACTTGGCTCTTGGGAAGAGCATCCATGGGCATGTTCTACCTATATGCCATAGGCTTTGACTTCATGAACGCAATGGGTCACTGCAACTTCGAGTTCATGCCGGCTTGCTTGTTGCGGGCTTTCCCACTACTGAAGTATCTTGTTTACACTCCGTCGTAAGCTGCTAGTCTCAAGCTCTCTCAGCTGCTGCAACTGCATTTATCCTTCATGCACATCCTTGCTGCTTATAACGTACTGCAGATTCATCGAACACAAGAATTAGAGCTCGCATCATTTTTTGGATCAGAGTCTTTTTCTAACATCGGTTTTGTAATTTTTTCTCCCGCTTCATCTTTCACAGCCAGCTTGATCATGTGTGGTATAACCGGCACTGCCGCATGCAGGTACCATTCACTACACCATTCACGAGTGCACACCAACTTTGCTCTTTTCATGCCGATCTACGACTATCTCGGAGGCACCGTTGATGCTTCCAGCGATGAGCTTCACGCTTCCGTTCGCGAAGGTCAGTAGACTAATGACATCTTTCCAGAATTAGGCTGCTCATGTGATCACAGATTCGATTCTGTACTCATGATCACAATAGCTTTCCAAACGTATGTTTTTTCCCAGCTAGCTAGCTGTGCTCACAGTCATTATCTCACAGCTGTACTGGTCGAGCATCGACCACCAATTGCAGGAGCTGTTGTTGTGAGAGGTGTGAATCAAACTGTGACTCGCCATAAAATGACAAATTTGTCTTTTTCCCCATGAAAACATGTGTTCTCAGAGTTGCTAACATGATTATTAACTACATATTTTCAGCGCACTTGCAGTGTCCCTGCATCAAGAAAAACAAGGCCCTATGTCAGTCGCTTTCCATTAGGTTGTTGTGATCACATGTGGGCAAAATGGAAAGAGACCGTAATCCTAGTGAGAAGCAACGTCAATCCCATGGAGTCCAAACAAGCTGCTGTTTGTTTGCGGATGGAAACAGCAATCGAAAAATTCGCAAGGAACATCAAAGCAGATCGATTTAGGATGATTTTTTAAAAATTTCGAGTTTTTGGGGTTTTTTTGGTAGTTGGTCACTTGTGAACTTCTGATGAATTTTTTTTTTTCTGGATCTTGGGGGTTCAGGACGAAAGAAGAGGAAGACGGAGTTTGTGTATCTGATGCATGCAACGGAACTGCTTTCGATATTCCATCTTCTTCCCTTGGGAATCCCTTCCTTTGCGGCATGGCCATTGAACACTTCTTCACAGTGGTATGTTTGGCCTCTTTGGCCGCTTACGGTACCCGTGATGGCGCTTTTGTGGCTGTTTGGCCAAGCTTTCGTCTCCGACAATTATCAATTGCCGACTTTGCGTTCGCAAACATGGGTGATTCCCAGATTCGGATTTCAGGTAGGTACCCCACTTGGGGATTTGTCCCTTGCCTGACTGAGGGCTCTATCTTTGTCTGTAAGTTAAGGGACAAGTCTTCCCTTGCCTGAGGGCTCTATCCTGTCTGCAAGTTAAGGGACACTCTCCCGCAAACATCCATGTAAATTGTAGGGGACGTTCCTGTTCGAGTGGGTTCTCCTGAGGGCAGGGTTTCTTTTTCCAATTTTGTGATGTAGCCAAGGTGGCTATCATCTGGAAAATTATTTAGCCAAATTTGGCCACATGTAATACTAATATGTAAGTAGGAAAAAATCAAATCCTTTCTATATTTTTGGCTACCTACTGGAACTAATCATATAAATATGGCGAATTTGAGGTTTTTTTTTTAAGTGGAAAATCCTTCCTTTAGGTCGAAATCATATTTTTCAGGAAGGGATTTGGCGAAAATTTGACAGTAAAAGAAACACTGCCTGAGGGCATTAGCCCCAGGCTGTTCCCCAATCTCAGGAGGACCCCCACGAATGCATTCGTACACAACAAAAATTAGTCGAAGATACAAAGGATTTCAAAATAATGCACCAAAGTCACCAGATTTTGATGAAAAATGCTGAAATTGTTATATTTAGATAGTAGGATTGTTTTAAAAATCTACTTTCCTCTTGAGACCTGTGGTCAAATTTGGCTAATTCCACTTCTGGTTGATAGCCAGTGTGGCTATATCACAAATTTGTGTTAAAAAAAAAAAAGGTGATTTCTTTTTTTGTTGGGAGAACTTTGAAGCCAGCTTATTTTTTTGTTATTTTGAAATTTTCTTAAATTTATCTAAAGAAAGCATTCATGGACCACTTTAGGTTTTGTTTTCAACTTTGCTTCAAAACCATCTAGGTATGCAGATCCTGAAGTTTCAAAAAAATTCCTCTCCGTTATTGTCAAACTTGTGAAACCAAGAAAGAATTTGTTCTCAAAAATAAAGGAAAAATAAAGTGGAAAGATTGACAAGAATTTGTATGACATTGTGGAAGCTTTGGTTATTGATTGATGCCAATGCAGTATTATCTGCCATTTGAAAAGAAACGCATCAACAAGCTCATTGATCGTGCCATTATAGAAGCTGAGCAGGAGGGTGCTCGGGTCATTTGCCTAGGTGCCCTTAATAAGGTTTGTGACTACTACAACCATTGTTCTTTTTTTAAATTCCAACAAAAAATTGGGAAATTTTGGGTTTTTCTAGTGTAAATTTGACTAGCTTTTCTAATTTTTGTCAGCTGGTTTTTTTTTATAAAAAAAAGTATGAATTGTGGAATTGGAACAACCCACAGAGATTTAGGGCATGGGAGAGTTTAGCACTCTAGAAAGGTTTTAGTATGTTGCTTATTTTTTTGCTTTTGGTTTTAGGGCAACTAAAATCAATTTTTGGAAAGAAAAAGAAAAGAATGAAAGTGCATAGACTTGTGTAACAGAGATCAACTAACAAAGGTTTTGTAAAAAAATATTTGGAATTTTGTGCAAGGCTAGAGCGAAAGTTTGAATGGAGGTGGTGAGTTGTTTGTGAACAAACACAAGCATTTGCGAATCCGAGTTGTGAATGGCAATACATTGACAGCTGCAATCATCTTGAACACTCTTCCAAACGACCTCAAAGAAGTATTTTTGACAGGTGCAACTTCAAATTTAAGCCAAGCCATTGCAATTTACCTTTGTCGGAAAGGTGTTCGTGTGATGGTGAGTTACTACTCCCTTTTACTACCCAAAACTCTAATTCCTTTTTAAACCAGCTATAAGTATTTTGGAGGGACTCACTTTGTGTTACATGTCAATTTACTCTCAATTTGATTGAAGATATTATTGTGTTGCCCATGTTTTTATCCAATATGCACATTTTGGGAATCCATGAGCAATTGTGTTTCTAATGTTTTTGTCATCAACATGATGTTCTCTCATTTTTTGTTCTACAGATGTTAACCCAATCACAAGACCTCTACGAGAGCATATTAACTGAAGTGCCAATTGGCTATAGACAAAATCTTGTGCAAGTCACTAAGTATCAAGATGGTCAAAATTGTCCGGTAATTGAAAACCTTACATTGTTTATATTGTTCATCCTTATCCGCTAATTTCTGCATTGGAGAATATTAATCCACAATGGGTGAAATCTTTATTCAACATCTTGTAGATTATTGGATTGGCATGTGGGGATTTATTATAGAATGATGTCATTTTTGTTCCTTATTGCTTTCTTTTAATTTCTACCTTCAAGAGTGAAAGCACCATGGACCATGAAAATAATATTCATGCTTATTCTTTAGGTTATGTAAATTGTATTGTCATGTGGGGATTTACTTGAGGATGAACTTCAATTTTATTTTTTTTGTAGGTATGGGTTGTGGGAAAGTGGGCGACACCGAGTGATCAAAAGTGGGCACCACCTCACACCCATTTTCACCAATTTGTCATACCCCCTATTATTGAGTCACGCCAAGATTGTACATATGGCAAGCTTGCAGGAATGCAACTCCCCAAAGACATTAAGGGCATGCGGTCATGTGAGGTACCAATATTTTCCATACTTCCACTATACTTGACCAAAAAATGTTTGTGTAAAAAAAAAGCTCACCATATAAAACACTAGCACACAACTTATCTGAATCTTGTACACTTTCAAATACTAATGCCCTTTGAACATTCTCAACATTCTCCAAAAACTTGTTCATTCCTCTCGCCTCCAATTTTTTTTAATGTGGTCTGCATTAAATCTAAAATCCAAAGGTTCAAAAGCACCAAATAATCAACTATGGCATGACTCGAACTATTAGATTGAAACTCAATATAATTGATGGTGACTCAACACTTTGCGAGCTTTTATATTCAACTTTACAAACGTCACTTGTTATTACTTCCTTACATCACATGTTGTTTATCACACATTGTTTTGTAGATGACAATGCCTAGGGGGGTGGTGCATGCATGCCATGCCGGAGGGTTGGTGCACTCCTTGGAAGGATGGATGCATCATGAAGTTGGCACCATCGATGTTGATCGCATCGACATTACTTGGAATGCGGCCTTACAACATGGTTTCAAGCCTGTATAGGTAATAGTTGTTTTACCAACAACACAATCCCTTGATTTACTAGTGCCTAATGCAAGCATATTTATGGCTTAATTTAGCCAACTTTTGCCCCAAAAAAACAAATTGCATGTGTATGGGCATTCATTCTCCTCTAGATTACTCAACTTGTTTTTGGTACATGATCACCCATTGATTGGATCTGAAACTTCTTCTTTTGAACCAAAAAAAGACTTCATTTGAATGAGGCATTGGGATAGTAAATTATTTTTGTATTTGTGGAGTATGTTAAGTTCTAAAGGTTCATTTTCTTGGTATACTAAATATTGTTATACCATAGTCAATGGAAGCCTTGTTGAATTTGCAAATTCTCACATTCTTTGTGTATTGTATAAAATAATAACATTGAAAATGATGAGCTACAACTATTGGCAAATTCCAATTTTATTTTTTTCATCACATTTGGACAAATTAGGCTTTTAGATTATATAATAAAAAATAAATAGTTGCATACCTTGCCGAATGTGCATTTACAAGTCCACAACTCAAATGTCAACCAAATAAACATAATACCATATATGAACTTATATTTATTTGATACCGATCCTTCATTTTGGCCAAAAATTTGTCAAAAGGCAACATAGTCAAAAAAGTTGTGATAGCTTCATTGTAAATTTAAGGCTCAAATTATGGCCATTACCTATCTCCATCTAATCATGTTTTTTTCATGCTAGTTGCCATCACTCAAAAGCTCATCACAATTATTCTTTGCACCTTTTTGCATCCCCACAATAGCAACAACCATAATAGTTTTTCTGTAAGTTTGTATTTCTAGTTTGGTGGAGCATGTCATGGATTTTGATCATTTGTGGTGTATTACTACACACTCCTCAAGAATAATGAGGTGGGAATTGGATTGGTGGGAAAAATTTTAAATGTTTGCAAAATACAATGGATAGTAGAATTATGTTGCAAGTCTAATGGATCATGGTGTAAGTTTTTGGGTCTTACAACCTCCTCTCATGTTATTTAAGTTTTAAAGTCTTCCAACCTCTTGCAACCTCTTTTCATATTGCTTACACTTTTCAAATTCTCCAACTTTTTTGAAACTCCTCTCATATTGCTTAAGCTTTTTGAATCTTCAAACCTCATACAACCTCCACTTTTTTTTTTGTCTTACTTGAGCATTTCAAATTTATCATGTAACCTCATTTTCTAATCTTGTTTGAGCTTTTTAATTTTTGAATCCTACAACCTCTTGTAACCTATTTCTTTTATCTTGTTTGAGTTTTTGAATTTAAGGTTATCGTACAACCTCATTCTCTCATCTTATTTAAACTTCTTAATCTTGCAACCTTTTGCAACCTCTTTTTTTTATCTTATTTGAGTTTTCTAAGTTTAAAGTTCTCTTGCAACTTCATTCTCTCATGTTGTTTGAAATTCTTAAGTATTACAACCTCTTACATTGTTCTTCAAGTATCTTGCTTGAGCTTTCTAAGTTTAGGGTTATCTTTCAACATTGTTCATTCATCTTGTTTCAACTTCTTAATCCCACAACCTTTTTCAACTATCTTGCTTAGGCTTTTTAAGTTTAATGTTATCCTAGAATTTCCTTCTTTCATCTTTTTTGAGTTTTCTTAATCTTGTCCTACAACTTTCTTCAAATATCTTTGCTTAAACTTTTTGAGTCTTGTAAAAAAATTCACCTTTTTTTTTTATCTTGCTTGAACTTCTTGAATTTAGCCTTTAGGGTTATCTTGCGACCTCCTTTCATCTTGCTTGAACCATCACACCTTAAAACACCATGGACCTTCTATAAATTCCCAAGAATTTCAAATTCAAACCTCTTTACCATTTGCCTTTAGATGCGGATAGGCCATCATTTTCCTCACCACCACATGATGATAGCCCATTCATCATCTTGATTAATGCATTTGAAAATGACCTATCTTGGAACAAAGTTGTGCAAAAAAAGGAAATCTTATGAAGGTTCCCAAAGGTTTCAGGATGCATAGACTTTTTCACCTTTTCTGAGCCTAGTTTGTCGTTAATGATAAAGGGGATGTGCATCAATGGGTGTATGATTTGCACATTTATGGAAAGAGAAAAAAACCATTAGTTATTAAGTTAAATAGCCTTTTCAAGCATGTTAGTTATCGAAAATGCAAAGTTTCCATTCTTAGTCTTGATGTGGGTCAATATTTTATGAACAAAAACTCAATACATTCCAAGAATGAACAAATTTACTTTGTTAATGACATGCCTTCTATCCTAGACCTATTTTAATGTAATGTCACATTTCACCACAACTAAAAATATTGTCCAATTTGCAACTCTTTATCACATACTTGCTCACAATTGTTCAACAATTAATTTCACTATTATAATTCATGGTTTTATAAACTATCCAAATTGATTACCTTGTCCACCTTGATTAATGAACATATCCATTTTGATTAAAGCCCAAGGCCTAAATGATATGTATAATTTTTTCCTAATGAATTTGATTATATTAACTTATTTGATTATCTATCAAATTGAAAATCCAATCAAATTAAACAAAAAATTGACCATCTTGGTCAAAATAATCTTAGTGAAGTGGGACATCTAATTAAGTTTGACAAAACAAAATGACATGTTTGGTCAAAATGACTAATGGGTTTTAATCAAATTGGATATCCTTATATGTTAATTAATAAGTTAAATTGAGTAATTATTACCTTAGCTAAACAACTAGCTTAAGTTTATATACCTACCTAGGTTTACCTACTTACTTGATTATTACCTAGCCTAGGTAGGTAAACCTAAGTAGGTATGTAACCTAGGCCCATTTATTTACATAAGCCTACCTACCTACCAACCACATAAACTAGGTATGTAGCTTAGTTTTACCTACCTTATACTTAAATCTACTTACATAATTACTACTTAAGTTAAGTAGGTAGCCTAAGATTATTTACTTGCCTTCCTATTACCTAGGCTAGGTAGGTAACGTAGGTCTACCTACCTATGTACCTACTACCTAGTTAAATTGGTAACCTAGGTATACCATCCTACATACTTACCTACCTAATTAAATATATTAATATTATAGTCATAATTACAAATTAACAATATATTGTTTAGTACACATACACATGCATGTGAAATTATGATTTCAAAAACTTCATGGCAAGTAAAAAATTGTGGCATGCCATGTCATCATTAAATGGAATACCAAGTCATCAGTAATCACAAATGACAACAATATTTTCAACCAATTAATAAATGAGATCAATTTGTCAAATCAACAATATGAATCATGATGTTGACAAATAGGACCACATTATTTTGTTGGCATATAGTATGCCATGTGATCATCATGGGATATTGAGTCATTATTAGTCGCAAAGGTGTATGGTTTTTACAATTAATTAACTAATGATTTAAAAAATAAAATGATAATTTACTAAAAAAACCAACAAGTTGTCATATTGATTACAATTGCAAAAACGTGATGCCATGTGGCATGTTGATGTCTTTTGCCATTACCTAGTGATTGTTATGATTAAGTAATTATAAATGTAGTTGAAAAAAACAATAGTCATTTTTGTGTCAAGTTTAAAAGACAATATTTGTTGTAGTGAAAGTAAAGTTTTTGGACTTGCATTTTGATGCATCTTTAACATAATGACCAACCAATAAATGCGTCATTTATCCAAAATAGTGTATGATTCATCATGTTGATTAATAATCAAGTATTTTATTACCATGTGCATGTGAATGCCACATCATCATGAGACCAAAAATTGTTATTCTAATTGAAAAGTCAAGGTACTTATAATTAATTAATTAAAATTAATTAAAAGGTATTATTACATTTTAAAAAATAATAATATATTTATCCAAAAAACCCACTAGTTGTCATACTAACTATAGTTGCAAAACCATGATATCACATGACATCTCAATGGCCTTTACAATTGTAAAGTGGTTTTTATGGTTAAATAGTTATAATTATAGTCAAAAAAGATAATAGTCTTTTTTTTTATCGGTAAAAAACCCATAATGTGTTGTTGTGACACAAGCTTGTTAAAGGCACATAACAACCTACAAATAGTCAAAAAACAAAAGGGGGTACCATAAAACATGATGCAAAATTTGTTGGGTGTTACAATTATGTACTTGCTTTAAATCAATCTAGGACTATCTTGAAGGATGTTCTTTCAAAAGCTTTGGAGTTTTACAAGTTCAAACACCTAAAAAATGTTTCAATTATGTTTATGCACTATAGGCTTTTGTTGAAGGAGGTGCGTTAATGGTCAGATTCCAAAGAAGACCCCCCATTTAAATGCAAGACCTTCGGCCAAGATTCGACATAAGTTGAAATGGAAAAACTGCAAGATTTTAAAGTAGTGCAACTAGGTAGCAAAAGTAGTGACCACAAACTTTTAAATTGGCCACAAGGTTCAAGGGCAACAAAGGATGATCAAATTATAAGAATGCAAAGTTTAAAAAATGTGCTCTACATGCTCAAGCAAAAGCTATTATAAACATGGTAGTAGCCATGATGAAAAAGGCAAAATTTTTGGAAGATCAAGTAGTTTTCCAATTGTTCATTGAAGGGCTAATCACAACACTTGAAACGTGTGAATATCTATTTCTTGGAAAGCATGAGGAGCTTGAAAGGCTTCAATGTTGGATGGGCACATTGCATACTTTGCGTGATGCAGCTATTGTTGATACCATTAATATTGCAATTTCACCATCAGCATACACCCCCAATTAGAATCAATTAGCCCCCCTCCATGCATTGCAATCAACAAAAAATAACCAAATAATAAAAACTATGCATGCATTTGATGTTTCATGTAACACACACCAAGCATGACTGTACAACGCTAGCATGGTTGATATAATTTGGAACCTAGATTGAAATCTAGAATGTAATTTTGAAAATCCATAACAATTTGAAACAAAAAGTTCAAAACCAAGTTTTATTTCAAACAAAGATTGGGCCTTTGAAAGCCCATAGATGTTCTACCAAATCACTTTGAAGTGAGAAGTGGCTATTTTGATTTTCAAACTCTTTTGTGAGTTCCATGGAGGAATTAAAAGTCAATTATCTATGCATTTGTATGGTTGTCACATGTTCGAAACCCTTCATATTGTTTGGTCCTTCATCATCAATCACCATATTGTGCATTATAACACAAGCAAACACTTAGTTGACAAACTAAAATTATTCCCTTTTACAAGTTCATGAAATCAAAGGTGGCACATGTGATCCTTCATCTTTACTCACTATATTGTGCATTATAACACAAGCAAACACTTAGTTGACAAACTAAAAATTGTTCCCCTTTACAAGTTTATGAAATCAAAGGTGGCACATGTGAAGTACATGAAATCTCTCTCACCCATGTAATCTTGTTTAAACTACCCCTCTCTATGAAGGAAATTTATGTGTAGGGAGGGTAGCACCCCAAGAGCACAAGGTGTTCCCAAACTAAGCACCTGCCTAAGGTGGAGCCTTGCCCTTCATAAAACATTTGCAATATTTTATTTTATTTTTTCCCCTGATAAATATCCCATGTTGTCATGAGAAAAAATAGGTTTAAAAAAAAAGATGGGGTGTTTAAAAAAACCGAAATGCCCATTAGAGGAGGTATTTCATTTTTAAAAAATGCCCTGCCATTTGCCTCAATACAGATTCCACTTAATAATACCATGCCGTCCCCATACAATAAAAAAATTGGGAAAATTTATTCCATTTTTAGCACAAATAAAATGACCATGAAATGTATCAATTTGGGTACATTTTTCTTAGGGAGTTTATTTCCTAAATTAATCAATATTAATCTATCTTTTATAATAAAACTTGAGATAAAGTAAAAGTTTCATTATCTGCCCTGCGGACCTCCACCTGCCCAGGTTTTCTCCTAACAAACTGCCCAACCAGATGCAATTTTTTTTTTCAGATTTTAAAAATATAAAATGATTTCAAAAGTTAACGTTTCGTGGTGGTATGTACTATTTTATCAAAATAATTATATTTTATTCAAAATTGGCTAGCAACAAGAATTATTTGAAATATTTTTTTGAGAATTTTTTATATTCATAGTGGAATGTTGAAAATTAATCAATAGAAAAATTTGGATTATAGCTACAAAAATATTTGAAAAATATTGGAAATCTATCTTTGTTCATTATTTGAATAAAATCAAACCAAGTTTTTCTTAGGGAGAATTGGTTCTTTTAGTGATAACCTGAAAAAATAAGTTTCAAAAAACTTTAAAAACTTCACTACTTAAAGTTTTGAAACCACCAAATTGAAAATAAAAACACTTGTTGAAATCATTGATCACTCAATTTTTTTTAAAATGCAGTTTTTTTTCAATCCTTGCTTTCATTTTTTGATTTTCTTTTGTTTAGTTTTCTCTCATCTACTAGGATTATAAGTTATCCCTATAAAATGGCGGTTAATTGAAATTTATTGTCAATGAAATTTTGATGAAAATGATGATTATGAAATTAATTGAGAATTAAAAAATTAGGGCATGATTAAGAAGTTAATTTGAAATTTAAAAGTCTAAGTTAAAGCGGTTTTTTTTTCTTTTTTTGAAGTTTTTGATTCTTTAATTGTTTTGTTAATAGGCGAGGTAGAAAAGAAAAAATTGAGAAAAAGTAGGGAAAAATAAGGGTGAGAGGGCAGGGGAGGATTTCGGGCAGGGTGGAGGAATTGTAGGAGGAGTGGCGGACGATCTCCACCGACGAAGGCGAAGTAGAAATTTTCTCTGTCACGGTTCGCCAGCGGAGAGGACTTACGCCGGCGATTTGCGCCGTGGGTCTTGGCGAAAACGAAGGCGTACGCCTTCATGTGCGCTGGTTGGGTCTGGCTCGTCGTCCTCTCCATGTTTGGAGCTCACGACGTAAACGCTTTACTTTCCTGGCTCGTCTTTCAGACCTCGCGGACTTCTTCACAAGCCGCTATTTTCTAGGGACCCTTCCTTTTCGAGATCTTTCCGGCTTGGTGTAAATTACCCGAGCTTGCTTCGACCTTGAAGGTCGAGGGGAAGATGGTGGCGAAGTCGTGTTGACGAGGGTAATAAGAAGAGAAAGAGAGGGCGAGGAGCGATGGAGATGGAGCGATGTTGTCGTAGGAGGCCGGCTATCGACTTCATTACGCTGGTTCTGCTGCTCTTCATCGTTGCCTACCTGTGCTTTAGTCTCTCAGATGCAAACCCTAATTTGGTGGCACATTTTCCAGCTGCTCCGAGGAGGATAGAATCGGGACATGGCGCTGCTTTCATGCTTCCGCTCTCGAGCTCATCGGCAGCAGCAGAAGAAGAATTTCCCCGGGGTAGCAGGGAGCTGGTGGCCGACGCTCGGATGACTTTGCACGACGACCTGCTCACCAAGGGGTTAGAATTCCTACCCTTTTCTTTTCCAATGTTTTGCTGCTCCCCTTTCTTTCACCTCTCGAACGGATGGCTCCGGGTTTTGTGTAGAGATTAGAGGAGAGATGTAGAGACTAGACATTAGGGTTTTCTCATTTGATCTGGAGGATTGTTTTCGTGGAATTTGAGCTCCATGTCTCGAATGATGCTCTTGTTTGTACAGCCTGTGCACAAGCTCCTGAACAGTAAGTACCTGCCATAACCAAATGAATGCGGTACATGTTGTTGACAACAATCACATGGGGTTGTGTCATCCTTCAGTAGAATATAAACTTCAATGATTCCACACTGAATGGAGAATGTGAACCTAGAGTCAACTCTTCCAAACATGTAGGGAGATGCAATTCACACCAAAAAACTTGTTGCCAGATTTCTCGTGTATTGAACAAAGAAATGTCTGTTGTTGATGCAGTGCAAATATGTGCATCATGCTGTATTTTGGGAAGCCCTGGATCTTCACAAGTTTACCATCTTAGGTTCATAGCTCCTATCTTGTCTTGTGATGATGATGGTCTTGATACTCATATACATAAGCAGCCTTATTAGCATTGAACTTGTGTATTGAAAACTTAGGATCTTTTGTGGCTTATTGTAGGAGTATCAAGACCTTAATCATGGATTTTACCTGTAGTGTTTCTGAAGTTAAGGTGAATTCTGAGTGCAAATGTGGATAATGATCTATTTGTGTGCAGATATTATACAAGCCGGGTTTTTATAGGGACACCACCCCAGGAGTTTGCGTTGATAGTTGATACGGGCAGTACTGTCACATATGTGCCTTGCTCATCCTGTACACATTGTGGCCCACATCAGGCATGGACCAATATCCACCTCTATCTCTTCCTACTCTTTCACCTATCTTTTGTTGCTGTGACACTGTCAGGTGGCTATGATACGCATGTTCGAATGCAGTAACCACCTCTCCTTGTCACTGTGATCACAATGCTGTTATGGCAAGATTATTGGTATCCTGTTTGGGATTCTAGAGGAGTTTGATGTTTTCCCTGTGGCTTTGTGGAGTGAATAATCTTTTAAATTGGTGCCTAATTTTTTCCCATCTGTTATGGACCTTCAAACAGGATCCTCAATTCAAACCTGATAACTCAAGCTCTTATGCTGTGGTCCAATGCAATACACCTGAATGCAAAACAGGGAGGTGTGGAAACAACAAGCAATGCAGGTACGAGAGAATGTATGCAGAGATGAGTACCAGCAGTGGGATATTGGGAAAGGACCAAATAGGGTTTGGTCAAGATAGTCAACTTGGACCACAGGCCCTCTTATTTGGGTGTGAAACTAGGGAAACTGGAGATCTTTATTCACAGCGAGCTGATGGCATCATGGGCCTTGGCCGGGGGCCACTTAGCCTGGTAGACCAGCTTGTTGGAAGTGGGGCTATGGCAGATTCCTTCTCACTATGCTATGGTGGCATGGAGGATGGTGGAGGTGCTATGATTTTGGGTGCAATTCCTCCGCTTCCTGATATGGTGTTCACTCCTTCAGATCCAACTCGCAGGTTTTCCTCCAGTGGCTGAGTGACTAGTGAGTGAGAGATCTGGGATATGACTAAGAATTGTGCATTAAAGAATGATTTGATCTTGCAAACAGTAGCAAGCTTTTAAGTAGATGCAGAGATGTGTCTATGCAAGATCATGGAAGAGCATTCTGAGAAGTGTTGGATGTGGGGTGCTCCAGCAATTACTACAACCTCCCCTTAAAGGAAATTCAAGTCCAAGGAGTTCCTTTGAAGGTGGATGCCAGTATATTTGACAAGAAATATGGCACTGTTTTGGATAGTGGAACTACCTATGCATACCTGCCTTCACAAGCATTTGATGCATTTGAAGAAGCTGTAAGTGACTCCTCTTGTGCCCTAATTGGCTATCTTGGATCAATGTATTTGGCAGCCTCCCTGTCAACAATTGCTGAACAGATTGGTGAAATCATGAAGATTGGAGAATGATGGAAGCAGATTGGGGGGGTTTTCTTCAGGTTATCCAGCAGCTAGGCTCTCTACAAGCTGTCGATGGGCCAGATCCAACTTACCATGACATCTGCTATGCAGGTGCTGGAACGTGAGTAACTGTACCTGATTGTATTCTCCAAGTTATCAGGCAGCACTTCAGTGTTATTGTGGACACATGGGTTTCTGCAAGACTGTTGCCCAGATATTTTACTCTGTTCAAATAGACTAGTAAAGATGCCAGTATTCTCTTCCATCAATAGTTGTAGTGACTCCTCTTGCTTGCTATGTGTCAGTGACCCAGGAGAGCTTTATAAGCATTTTCCGTCAGTGGATTTTGTTTTTGACAACAACATGATGATGACTTTGGCACCAGAAAACTATTTGTTCAAGGTGTGGTGATTCTCCATCAAAGTACTAAAGATGTTCCTTTTCTGTTGAAGGTTTCTTTGAGCTGTGATTCTTTATCTTGGAGATTCATAATTGAGGCATGCACCCATTGCCCAATGGAGACATATTCTACACAAATTAAGTTGTGGAAACATGTTTGGTTCTTTTAATTTTGTGATGGATGCTCTTTTGGCAAGAGTTAGTTGGCACTATCATTTCCTTTCTCGCTACATCAATTTCTTGGTTATCCTTCATCTCTTTGGGTGTCCTCCTTTGTCTGCAGCACACCAAAATTCCAGGGGCCTACTGCTTGGGTATCTTCAAGAACCAAGATCCTACTACTCTCCTTGGAGGTGGGTACTTGAGGATGCATGTTGACATGGAGCAGTTGTCTATCACGAGTCTTCTTCATCCTACCAGGTGTCATAAATTTTAGGAACTCAAAATTGCACAAAGACTGCACTGTCTACTGCTGCACTGCTACCCAATACATGGTGGTACTGTTGCTGCAGAGATACCTTGAACAAATCTAGTTATCTTACGACTGAAGCAAGGTGGCTATATGTTGGGGATGATCCAGGAATTGTGGTGCGCAACATGCTTGTCACATATGACCGAGCCAATCAGCAGATAGGTTTTCTCCGCACCAATTGCTCTAATCTGTGGAGCATCTTGCCTCCAGAGCCTCCAACAGTTCCACCTGCACCAGGGGACAACCAGTCAAGCCCATCAGACAGTCCAGACAGTACTGCCAGTGCTTCACATAATGAAGGGACTCCACCTTTCCAGCAAACAGCCTCTCCAGCAAACTTGAGTAAGTTCTTGCAACATCCTTGACAGGATAACTTCTACTGATATCTGGAGTCAAGTCATGTGTGTATGTATCAGACAATGGTGGCATATTGGTCACTAGATCATCATATTCACTTCTGAAGGAGGTGTAAAACAGGACACTGTAATGCTGACAAGCCTTACCTGATTGTTACTGAAATTTTACACACAGAAGCCTTTGCATTAACGGAAGGTTTGTCTGGCATCAAATTTGGATTGCTGTGTGTCTGGCATCTCTGGGAAATAGTTCATGGCCTGTTGTGATACATCATAGCCTAGGACATATATTCTGTTTTGGGATCTAATGGATTTTGATCTCTCAGTTTGCTTCAACTCATGGGCAGTTGCAGGCTCAAATCAGTGCTCAAAACCAATGGCATCCTGTTGGGTCTAATTTCCTCATTTCTCTATCAAGCTTCAGTAGCAACAGAAAAGAGCTCTATGTAATGTGAATTCATAACAGGTGTGCAGGAAGTCGGGAGTGTTGAACTCATCATGGCTCTCTCAACGAACTACTCCACCTTCTCCAACCAGTCTTCTGTATTTTTGTCTGGCATGGCAAAAGGGCTTGATGTCCTATTGTCACAGGTACATGTGATCTCCTTGCTTGTCTGTGCAACCCTAATAAGCTGACCTTCAGATGGAACCATTACAAGAGATACAAAGTGAAGGGTGAGTTAGGTCTAGGCTTCAGCCACAATTCAGACCCATTAATGGAATAAAGGCGATATGCATCATCATTTTCGGGAGTACTTGCTGTTTTTGATGCTGCTGAAGTGTCTAAATATGCTCATGTCCACCTTGTATGTATGTCTGGTAACTGTCATGGTCAAAACTGCCTTAATGTGGGTAATGGGGTAAATCTATGTGCAAGTCTTGGGGATGAGCTGGAAAAAAAGTTTCTGCAGTTGCAGCCACTAGAAACTATAGCCAGTAGGGCCATCAAAAGATAGCAGTAGCTTCAGTCACGCCAAGAGACCATATTATAAATGGTGTTTGCAGATGTTTTGTCATTTATTTGACAACTTTAAGGTACTTACTGGTGGGTCTCACAGGTAAGTCTTTTAGACTTCCAGGAAGAAAACAACCAAGTGATTGTTCAATGGGTTATTGCAGCAGACCCTCCTGCACATCGATTATCAACTAGGTCTGCTCAGGTGAGTCACCTCTTTCATCTCATTTTTGTTTCCCTGCTTGCTCACTAGCTAATATTTTCTTTGCAACCTTTTGACAAATATTGTTGATGAGCATTTGATCCATATTGCTTGGCAATGTTGATCCATTTCTTTACATGTTACATGGCACTACCAGTTTTCTCATCTTTACTACATTTGTTTCAGAAGGTCTTGCCTTTTGCTGTCATGTCTTGAGGTCATCAAATTATTCCACACTCTGTTCTAATTTGGAAATTCTAATTGAGCAGGTAATAGTCACACACTTGCAAGATCATCAAGTTAGTCTACCAGAGGTTTTTGGCACATATGACCTGAGAAGCTGGAAGTTTTTGCCGCTCTCAAGATGGTAATGCATTCCTTCTGTACCTTAAATTATTCACTCTGGTTGTGATTGTTGTTGTTTCCCTGGTTTTGTTGATTCCCATCATGGTCTTGTTATTTCTGCCAACCTTAATATCCTCTCAAGGCCCAGTCTAATTGAACTTTTTTCTAGAGGCACTAAGTTCAGAAGAGGCTTCTTGTCTATGTTGTCTATTGAAGAAGCTATTGATAAAGGTCTTTAAAAGTTTGTCAACAAGCAAGAAGAGCTTCTAGGAGTTCAAGGGATATTAAGTGAGTGGAAACCCAAAGTTCTTTTGTTTGTGCAGAAGAGGACTCGTGCTTCCTCCGTGGTTCAAATCTCTTCTGATTCTTCTTTGTCTGTTCCTTAAGGAAATCTGGATCACCTAAAGAGTCTCCAATGGTCCTTGGTTATTACCTACATGGATAAATGTAGTAACAATTTTGTGTTTGTTTGTAAAAAGTTCTATGTTTCTTCTGTTTTCTCTGAGCTTGATTCTCCTGTTGGTACATATGTGGTCTCCAATCTTGCCCAATCTGATATCCTGAAGTTTCATTCCTTTTAATAAGGCTCATAATTTTAATGGTGTTAAGTGTGGCCCTCATCTCCTGTTTCTTTGTGCTGTTTGGAAGTTTCATAAAAACCCAATTAAACCAAGATTTATTTGTGCAGCCAGGTCTACTTCTCTTACTGAAGTTTCTAAGTGGTTGAGTTCTTTCTTCAAAGCTATGTTTCCTGTGGTCAATGTCCTTTGGGTGTTTAAACTCAAAAAGGCAGATGTTCCTTGTGTTTGTAGTTGGATTCTCAATGACTTACAGGAGTGGTGGAGGTAATAAATAAACTTAATCTTTTGAGATCTGAAGTTGATGAAGCTTCCCCACTTCTGTTGCAGTCTTTTGATTTCTCAACTCTATACACTAAAATTGACGTAATGGATCTAAAAGCTCATATGAGAGTTCTGATAAATAAAGTGTTTAATCAGATGCTGAAGCTTCATCGTTTTAAGTTTTTGATGGTTCAAAAACCAGCTTTGAACTTTAGGTTTTTGTGGCTGAAAAATAAAGCAGAGATCAATTTGTTTGAAAATCTCCATAGCTTAAAGTTGCGGAGGCCTCAGATTTGATGTCTTGGCTGGATTTCTTGTTAGACAATTTGTTTCTTTGTTTGGGTCATGGGGTTTATAGACAATGCATTGGTACACCCATGGGTACTAATTGTGCAGTCTATTTGGCAAATGTCTATCTCTTTACCTATGAGTTTGATTTCATTAAGTGTCTCTTGAAGAGTAACACGTGCCCTGTTGTGCTTCATAGATTGTCCATACTTCTTAGGTTTGTGGATGATCCTTTTGTTCCTGATTTTCCAGACGTTGAGAATTTCATGTACCTTGACCAAGGCACTTTTGGTAGTGGCATATACCCAAAAACATCTTGTGAGTTGAATTGTATGTCTAAAGGCTTCTCTTGTAATTTCTTGGATCTAGCTGTGAGACAAAGTCCTCAAGGTTTATCCTGTGACATTTTTGACAAACACTCTCAACCAGAGTATGCAGGTATTGAAATGATTAGAATGTCTCATGTTCATTCCAATATCTCAATGACTGCAAAGCTGGGGGTTATCAATAGTCAGTTTTACAGATTCTTGAGGCTTTGTAGTTGTAAGAAGTTTTTGGTCTTTCAGATGGTCAGTCTTATTGTCTTTCTGAAAGAAAAAGGCTACAATTTAAAAATTCTTCTAAAGAGAACTAGAGGGTTGTTTATTAAAGAAAAATTCCTTTTTGGAATTTCCACTTTTGGCACTTTCAAAATGATTTTGCCTCGAGTCTTGTAAGTGGGGAGCTTCTTGTAAGCCCACTTGTTCTTAGTCTTTCCCTGTTCTCCTTTCCTTTAGTTTTTCTTTCCCTTTCTGTCAGTCTGTTTTTTTTCTTGTCCTTCTTGTTGTGGTCTGTTGCTAGCCAGTAGTATGGCTGAGTCTTCCCGTTGCTTCTGGAATTGCAGCAGAAACTCAGTTCACAGGTCGATGCTTGTCACTGGCCTTTACCCACTGTAGGGAGCTGATGAAGTCAGTGGGGAGGTTGTGGTAGTTAAGTCACTATCATACATACTATTGATGGTCCCTGAACAGGTGTGAGACTGGCACTTTTGTTCATACTGGTGTGTGTGTTTTTTTTTGTTTGTTCTGTCTTTCCTTGTTTGGTTCTTTCTATGGCTTCCCGAGGAAGTGTTAACCTTGCTGTTTTTTCTTCGTCATGAGAACAGAGATTTCTCTATTCTTATGAAAGATATCCTTCTGTACCTTATTGACCAGTTTCTTGACCTCCTCTCCTACTTGGTTCAGGATCTTTTCTTGCTTTGTTGCAATGGCCAGGATGGTTAGTTTAGCTCTCACGTAGGGTTTGTGGAAGTTTTGAGTGGTGGTCCTGTAAATGCTGTTAAGGAGTGTGAAGTAACTATTATATCCTTAACCATAAGGCCTGGTATGGAAGTGACACTATTGACATTTTTCTTTTAATGGATGTGATTTTGTTGTTTCAGGTCATGGTTATTTCATCATAGAAAGTTCAACCAGGGGGTGATCATTGCAGCACTGGTGGGTGTCATATTATTCCTGGCTGCTACATGCAGCTTAGTATATTGGTACATCTGGAGATACAAAGATAAGGATACTGTGAAGTACACAAATGTGGAGCAGGCAACTGATGAGGAAACTTTGTAGCATGATCAACTATGATCTCACAGAACGTGTACAGACTCCCCTCCTTATCCCTTTGATAAGATGATTTTGCAGCTTCTACTTGGAGCAGTCCCAAAGATGTTCTGTTCCTATTCATTAGTCTTCTCAATAAAGTTGCACAGCTTCAACTCAGAAAATTCCAGAAGGATTTCTGTTCCTCTTCATTACTGTTCTAGATAAAATTTGACAGTTTTTGATGAGTGCAGTGTGATACATTGCTTATCTACAGGAGGAGCGAGCTTCCACAACATGTTACATCACGTGGGGAAAGGTTATCTCACAAACATATCTCTACCAAAGGCCAAAGGCTATTGGTACAAGAGCTTGTGGGTTTATGAGTGAAACTCTTAGATCAGAGATGACTCAGTACTTGCTCCAATGCATTTAACTAGAGAAAATTCCACAATTGAATTCTTCAGTTTTAGAAGGCATAATAAACCACTGTTAGTAGACAAAGAACATTTTACAGGGAAGAGAGATAACTCATGGTCTTACAAAGTATTCCTATGGCTATGATTGTTGGCAAGAAAGGTCTATATTCAAATTTGTTTGAGCAGATTTTCAGAATGTAACAAAACATCTCAGGAAATGACAACAGCATACCTGTAGGAATTGGCAAGGGACATCCCATCCATCTCCTATGAGGATTTATACTGTTCCTTTGATTTTCTAATAGTTTGTGAGTAGTGAAACTCATAAGGTTATGATTGCACTTATGCTTGTCTTATTGTTTCTTTTGGCTGGAACTTCCACAACTGTTACCTTCAAACTGTTTTTGCCAAGTTCTCTCTACAATTCTTTGATATATATTGATTCTCTATAGTTTGTGGTGCTCACAACAATCACCACTCAGGCCTTTCAGATCCCACTGCTATTTGCATCCCTCTCCTTTCTCTCCTGATTGACAATTTTGTGAAACCATGTGCAGGAAAAGGAGGACCTGAATTCTGAGTCTCAAGGTGCAATTGCTGGTTGAAAGGTGGTAAGAATGTATAAGTGATCTATGCAGTATCCCAATGGACATTTTGTGTGCATGGTCTCACAGAATTTGAGTACCAGATTTTTCCTGCAGTTCTTTCCAACTTTTGTTTTCCAAATCTAGTGCTGGAGCCTACACATAAGCACGGTTGCTCGCAAAATCTGCTTCGATACAAGTTCATTTGGGCGGCACATCCTGTTGCAAAGGTTGCTTTGGAGAGTTTTGGGTCACAGTTCTGTGCAATTTTCCAAGTTGAGGTACACATCTGTAAGTTGGTCCATATATGTGTCAATGATTGCACAATATCTCGTCTCCTATATGAATAAAAGACCTGTTTTTTTTAGTATGAAGAAATTAAAAACAGGGAATTTGTGAGAGAATGCTTTTTTCAAAATATTTTTCACAAAATGGCGAATTTTTGCAACAATAAAAAGTCACTGAGCTGAACTCTTCTGTAACTGGGTATGATTGTAGAAAGGAAATTCAAGTCTGGGGTTGTCATAGGAGTGATTTATCATTGATCCAGTAAGAGCTGGATTTAATTATAAGTGCAATGTAGCAGGGTTGTATAGGCAGGCCAATATGGAATGGTGTTCAAATCTAAGGGCCACTTTAGACAAGGGTCCAGGGACCAAAAGCCGAGGGACCAATTTGAACTAAATTGAACCTTGAATTGGACCATTATAAAAAAAGACTGTTTCTTATGATATGATGAGTGTGTCTAAAGGCTTGGGGTTCAATTTGAGGGTCCAATATCAAAAATGTGTTACTAGGTTAACCTTTGGTCTTTTCTCTCTCTCTATATATTTTTTTTTCATGATTTAAAAAAATAAAATTATTACTCACAATGGATCTTTTTTAGTTTTTTCACTTATCTTCATCTTTGTTTTTCCGCATAATCAGTTTTTTTTCTTGTGCTCGCTTCTTTGGAATGGAAACTGGTTTAGCAATCTCTTCTAAACCCAAACTCCCTTTCACTTGTAAAACTTGACACTTCAACCTTTCACTTTCGACCCACTTTTCAATTCAACTTCATTTTGTGCATTTGGAAAGGCTGAAAATGCACTCTTTCTAACAACCACCTTGTGAGATTCACAAAACCAACTATATCAACCCTCGAATTGGTCAAAAATGGAGGAGTTGGTGTGCTCTCAACAATGACCTTAATCCATAGCATGTCTTTCATTTTCATACAGTTTTAAAACAAGTATAGGAGAAAACAATGAAAAAGAGCACGAAAAAACAAAAAAGTGAGCAACCTTGAACCATAGGTTACACTTTGCTTCTCCAAATCATGAGCTCCTTTCAGTTCTTTCTTTTGTCTGATTTTCGCTCAAAAGTGATGCCATGTAAGCTAGATCACAATTTGATTTGTCTTCATCTTGGACCCTTGTCTAAAGACCTTGGGACCAATTTAAAGCTTTCGACTAATAAAAATATTCAATTTCATTGGATCTTACTCCTTGGACCCTTGTCTAAAGTAGCCCTAATGAGCATCTCCACCCCCCACCCCCCCCCCCCCCTCTATTAGGCCCTATGTTAGTAATACTTACTATGTATCACATCCAACATACAGAGTTCATTATGCTCTAAAATGCCAACTCTATAGTATGTCAGTATAAGGAACCCTGGTCAAGATAAGGTACCTTGAATTGGTGGGGATGGCAGATTGAAAAAAAAATCTTGAGAACGTATTCCACATGGAAGTTCAATCCAGAAGGTGATGATGTATTTACCTTCAGAATCGAGATTCTCAAGTGGAATTACTACTTGTCGGAGAATTCAAAGCCTTTTGATGTTGAACAAACTGCTTCCATAATATGATGATGATCTTGAGAATTCAAAGTCTTTTGATGTTAAACAAACTGCTTTTATACTATGATGATGATCTTTAATCGTATATGTCACCTTGAAACTCCCCATTTGTCATATTGTGGAGGTCATTAATCAGTCAAATTGGTTGGATCAAAATACCATATAGATGCAAATCCAAGTCTCAAATCTAATCTAAAATGTTGTCCAAATTAAGAATTTTGAATGTAAAGTTCATGGTCGAGATCTCAAGAAGACATCTTAAGATAGGACGTCGACTTGCTAGACATCCCAAATCTATGACATAGATTTCAATTCCTCATTGGTTGTAATGCTCATCTAACCATGGTAAAAGTAAACAAAATCTTGACCCTTGTCGACATAAATGAAAAGTGGTCGGAGAATAAGCATTCTTATATTGATTTAGAAAATAATATTTATATCGATGATCAATATGAGAATGTTTTTTCATTTTATTATAGTGATATTGAAACCACACAATGAATAAACAAGTAAATTCTAAGAAATGTAAATACATTCAAGTAAATGTCCATTATTATAGAAATAGGTTTCAAAGAAATGATATATTTGGATTTTTTTTATTTTCAAGTTAATGGAGCTCTAAAATTTATTTTTCACCTTTACATATCATAATACAACAAAGTTCTAATGCAAAAGTATGTGTGAACACAATATTCATTAGCAAATATCAAATTGGAGGACTTATCCAATTGGGTGACTTACTATATTATTATATTTAGGGTTCTCAAATTTAGTATTAAACTTATGATAAACTCAAGGGAGGACTTAAATGGTTTCATAATGAAACTTCTAAATGTTTTTTTGCATCTACTTTATGTTGATAGTTGAATCATTTTAGACCAGATTTTTAGTGGAAATTGCTTTTCCAATTTTATTTTTACCATGCTTTCACTAAAGGTCCTTCAAAAGCTTTTAGTTTTCATGTGCAATCTTCCAAGCATATACATCCACATATTTTTCTATTATAGGTGAACAATGTATTTCAACTTTTTTTTCCTCCACATA